>WKJB01000122.1_pt1 | contig 21482 bp, 23 predicted proteins | sample 5403331 | NCBI WGS metagenome assembly WKJB01 (sample SAMN13198853, study PRJNA488119) | plastic metagenome | isolation source: water-polyurethane dispersion (WPUD) containing a polyether... | place: Mexico: Mexico City | collected 2016 | reverse complement strand
GGGTCGCGGGGGGGGGGGGGGCCGGGGCCCCGCGGGGCCCGGGGCCCCCGCCGGGGGGGGGCCCCCCCCCCCCCCCCCCGCCCCCCCCCCCCCCCCCCCCGGGGGCCGGGGGGCCCCCTCGCCGGGCCCCGCCGCACCGGTGCCTCCGCCGGTCTCGGCCGCGACCTCGCCCTCGGCTGGTGCGCCCATGCCCCCGCCGGCCGCAGCGGTCACGCCGCCGCCGGCGCCGGTCACGCCGCCGCCGGCACACGTCACGCCGGCACCCGCAGCGCCGGCACCCGCAGCGCCGGTGCCGCCCGCGTCAGCGCCCGTGCCGCCGCCGCTCGTCGAGCCCCCGTCGTCCGCCGACACCCCGACGGTCGCGTGGACGCCGCCCGCCCCGACGGCGCCGCCCGCGACCGCCGCACCGACCCCCTCGTGGGATCATCCGACCCAGATGATGGACGCCGTGCCCGCGCCGACCACGGCCGTCCCGGCGCCGCCCGCCGAGCCGCAGGCGTCGATCCCGCCCGCAGCCGCGGCCGACCTGTCGGCGGCCGAGCAGATCGGCTCCGCGGCGATCGCGCACGACGCGTCCACGACATCCGCCCTCGAGGCCCTCTTCGGCGAGGAGAACTTCCGCGACTACTCGGACGAGCCGACCGTGCCGCCCGTGTCGTTCGGGCGCCGCGCCGAGAAGCCCGAGGTCGCGGAGGAGCCGACGGCCGCGCCCGCCAAGGGCGAGATCAGCCGCACCCAGAAGATCCTGCTGGGGGTCGCCGGCGGCCTCGTCGCGCTCCTCGCGCTCTTCGCCCTCTTCCTGCTCGGCACGCGCCTGCCGGTCCTCACCGTGGCCGACGCGACGCCCACCCCGACGCCCACGCCCACCGCGGCCGAGACGGTGCCGCCGCTCACCGACGGACCCGTCGAGCCGGGCGTCTGGGCCTGGAACGAGCTGCTCGGAGGTGAGTGCCTCGACCCGTACGACGGGCCGTGGGAGGTCGAGTACACGGTCGTCGAGTGCGCCGACCCGCACCCCGCCCAGCTCGCCTACCGGGGCGAGCTCCCGCCCGCGTTCGAGGGGGAGCTCGAGGAGCCCTTCCCCGGAGCGGAGGCGCTCCTCGCGCAGGTGCAGGGCCTGTGCTCGGGTGCGGGCGTGCTCGACCTCGCGGCCGCCGGGCAGTACACCGACATGCAGGTCGAGGTGGCGTACCCGGTCGACGCGGAGCAGTGGGACGCGGGCGAGCGGCACTACTTCTGCTTCGTGAGCCGCTCGTCGGGCGAGCCCCTCACGGGCTCCGTCGCGATCGCGCCGGCGCCGCCCGCCGAGGGCTGAGCCCGGCCGGCCCGGCGGCGCGCGGGCGTCGACGGGAGGCTACGGGAGCAGCTCGTGCACGCCCGCGAGCGTCTCCGACGGGCGGAACGGGTAGCGCTCGATCTCGGCCTGGTCGCTGATGCCCGTGAGCACGAGGATCGTGTGCAGCCCCGCCTCGATGCCGGCCACGACATCCGTGTCCATGCGGTCGCCGATCATGGCGGTCGTCTCGGAGTGCGCGTTGATCTTGTTCATCGCCGAGCGGAACATCATCGGGTTCGGCTTGCCCACGACGTAGGGTTCCTTGCCCGTCGCCTTCGTGATGAGGGCGGCGATCGCGCCGGTCGCGGGCAGCACGCCGTCGGCCGAGGGGCCCGTGGCATCCGGGTTGGTCGCGATGAAGCGCGAGCCGTTGTTGATGAGGCGGATCGCCTTCGTGATCGCCTCGAACGAGTAGTTGCGCGTCTCGCCGACGACGACGAAGTCGGGGTTCGTCTCGGTCATCACGAAGCCCGCCTCGTGCAGCGCCGTCGTGAGGCCGGCCTCGCCGATGACGAAGGCGGAGCCGCCCGGGATCTGACTCTTGCAGAACTCGGCGGTCGCGAGCGCCGAGGTCCAGATGCGCTCCTCGGGCACCTCGAGCCCGGATGCGCGCAGCCGCGCCGCGAGGTCGCGGGGCGTGAAGATCGAGTTGTTCGTGAGTACGAGGAACGGGGTGCCCGACTCGACCCAGTGGTGGATGAGCTCGGGGGCGCCGGGGAGGGCGTTGTTCTCGTGGACGAGCACGCCGTCCATGTCGGTCAGCCAGCATTCGATGTGGGGACGGGCGTCGTGGCGGGGGTTCATGCCCCCAGCGTATCGACGGGCGCCGCCCCGACGACGGCGCCCGTCACGACTCAGCCGAAGAGGCGGTCGGAGGCGATGCGGGCGCCCTCCGTGAGTGCCTCGAGCTTCGCCCACGCGATGTCCGGGTGCACGCGGCCGCCGAGCCCGCAGTCGGTCGACGCGATGACGTTCTCGGGGCCGACGACCGAGGCGAACGCCTCGATGCGGTCGGCGACGAGCTCGGGGTGCTCGACGACGTTCGTCGAGTGGCCGACGACGCCCGGGATGATCCTCTTGCCCTCCGGGAGCTCGACCTCGCGCCACAGCTTCCACTCGTGCTCGTGGCGGGCGTTGGCCGCCTCGAAGGAGTAGGAGCCCGCGTCGACCGAGAGCATGAGGTCGATGATGTGACGGAACTCGAGGTCGGTCGTGTGCGGACCGTGCCAGCTGCCCCAGCAGAGGTGGTACCGGATGCGGTCCTGGGGCAGGCCCTCGAGCGCCCAGTTGAGCGCCGCGATGTTCTCCCGGGAGAACGCGCGGTAGTCCTCGATCGAGGGCTCGGGGTTGATCTGGTCCCAGTTCTCGGCGAGCGAGGGGTCGTCGATCTGCAGGATGAGGCCCGCGTCGACGATCGCGCGGTACTCCTCGCGGAGGGCCTCGGCCCACGCCCACACGTAGTCCTTGTCGGTCGCGTAGTGCTGGTTGAGCACGCGCGCGGCCGAGCCGGGGGCGATGCTCGTGATGAAGCCCGTCTCGAGGCCGTTCGCGGCGAGCGCGTTCTTCAGGTTCGCGACGTCGGCGGCGACGGCGTCGTGCCCGATGTAGCCCAGCGGTCCGGTCGCGCTCGGGAACGGCGTCGCGACGCGTCCCGTGGGGACGGTCTCGGCATCCCGGTACACGGCGGGGAAGGCGTTGCGGTCGCGGCGGTCCGTGAACGCGGTGAGGCGGATGCGGCCCGGCTCGGAGCGCACGGGCTTCTGGTTGAAGGCGTTCTCCTCGGTGAGCGAGAGGCCCGAGACGCGCTGGAAGGAGTACGACCACCACGCGCCGTAGTCGACCGCGCTCGACATCGCCTTGCCGAACTCGCCGTCACCGACGTGCGTGAGGCCGACCTCCTTCTGACGCGCCACGATGCCGCCGACGGCGTCGGCAACGAGGGCGTCGAACTCGGGGCTGTGCAGGAGGGTGAAGCCGTCCTCCGCGAAGGTGCGTGCGGCGTTGGCGGCGATGAGCTCCGGCGTGCGGGGGAGGCTGCCTGCGGTCGTGGTCTCGATGCGCCCTGTCATGAGCGACTCCTTTTCGTGTGCGGCGGATGCCGTGTCGGTGGGGAATCGCAGGCGGTGTCCGGTTCGGACCCGGACGCGAGGCTTCGCTTCATGCTCTGCGGTGCTTCCATCCTGCGCCTCGCCGTCGCCGGATGTCACATCGATGACGTCGCGCTACGCCGGGGGCGCGGGGGGTGCATTGGATGCCGCCGGCTCGGCCCGCAGGAACCGCGCGTGCGGCAGGCGTCGGCGCATGACGTCGATGGCGTCCGGGTTCGCATCGACGAGCAGCGAGCGGCGGCCGAGCGCGGCGGCGACGGCGCCCGTCGTCCCGGAGCCCGCGAAGAGGTCGAGGACGGCGTCGCCGGGCGCGCTCGACGCCTGCACGATGCGTCGCAGGATGCCCTCCGGCTTCTGCGTCGGGTAACCCGTGCGCTCGGCGCCGCCCGTCGCGACGATCGTGTGCCACCACACGTCGGTCGGCAGCTTGCCGCGGGCGACCTTCTCGGGCGTCACGAGGCCGGGCGCCATGTACGGCTCGCGGTCGACGCTCTCGTTGTCGAAGTGGTAGCGTTCGGGGTCCTTCACGTAGACGAGGATCGTGTCGTGCTTCGCCGGCCAGCGCCGGTTGGTCTTCCCGCCGTAGTCGTAGGCCCAGATGAGCTCGTTGAGGAAGCAGTCGCGCCCGAAGAGCGCGTCGAGCGCGACCTTCGCGTAGTGGGCCTCGCGGTAGTCGAGGTGCAGGTAGAGCGTTCCGCGCTCGTCGAGCAGGCGCCAGGACTCGGCGAGCCGCGGCTCGAGGAAGCCCCAGTAGTCCTCGAAGCGGTCGTCGTAGCCGTAGAGGGTGCGCGTGACGGTGCGGTAGCGCTCGCCGCCGTAGCCCGTGCGGTCGCCCTCCGGGTCGCGCACGGTCTGCACGGCCCGGTGCCGCTGGGTGCGGCCCGTGTTGAACGGCGGGTCGAGGTAGATGAGGCGGAAGCCGCCGTCGGGCAGCGTGCGCGCGACCTCGAGGTTGTCGCCGAAGACGACGGTGTCCGGGCTCGCGGCATCCCACGAACCCGGACCCCAGGTGGCGTCTGCGGCGGGCATGGGCTGAGGTTAACAGCCCGGATGCCGCGGTCGGGTCAGGCGGAGAGGATCGCCTCAGAGCTTGCCGAGGCCGGCCTCGCGCGCCATCACGACGGCCTCGCCGCGGTCGTCGACGTGGAGCTTCGTGAAGATCATCGACACGTGGTTGGTACAACGCGCCCATCGACGGCGCGATCCGCGCCTGGCGCGACGACGAGCTGCCGATCCGCGACATCCACTACCGCGTCGACGGCCGCGAGTGGATCGTGACGAGCGGCTCGGAGGTGGCGGTGCCGTTCACCACGGAGGGCCGCTACCTACTGGAGTTCCTCGTCTTCGACGCCGACATGGGCTTCTCGACCCTCATCCGCCGCTCGATCGCGCTCGACTTCACGGCGCCCGCGATCTGGTACCCCGATGGCATCGACGGAGGCGAGTTCCCCCGCGGGTACGAGCAGGCGCTGTGGGCGTCGTGCGAGGACCTGCTGTCGGGCGTCGACACGTGCGCGTTCGACGAGGGCGAGTGGCTGCCGACCGATGTGCCCGGCGAGCACACCGTGACCGCGCGCGGCACCGACGATGCGGGCAACGAGGTCGTGCGCGTGCTCCTCGGCCTCGGCGCGGGCGCCACGATCCTCACTCGCCGGACCCGGCTGTCCTCCTGATACCGGCGGCGTGAGCGGGGGAGGCGGTGTGGAGGCCGCCTCCCCCAACCTTCTCTGCGGGCCCACCCTCCGTGCGGGACGATGGATGCGTGGAGTCACCCGTGGACGATGAGCGCGATCGCACCGACCGCGCCCCCATCGGCGTCGGGCCGTGGCCGGGCGGCCGCGCCGCCTGGCCCGACGACCCCCGCTACGACCCCGAGCTGCTCGAGGGCGGCGACGCCCGCAACGTCGTCGACCGCTACCGCTACTGGCGGCTCGAGGCGATCGTCGCCGACCTCGACGCGCGGCGGCATCCGTTCCACGTCGCGATCGAGAACTGGCAGCACGATCTCAACATCGGCTCGATCGTGCGCAGCGCCAACGCGTTCGCGGCCGAGGCCGTGCACATCGTCGGCAACCGGCGCTGGAACCGCCGCGGCGCGATGGTGACCGACCGCTACCAGCACGTGCTGCAGCATCCGACGGTCGACGATCTCGTCGCGTGGGCGCGCGAGCGCGAGCTGCCCCTCGTGGCGGTCGACAACACCGAGGGCGCGGTGCCGGTCGACGCGTTCGCGCTGCCCGAGCGCTGCGTGCTGCTCTTCGGGCAGGAGGGGCCGGGGCTCACGGATGCCGCGCTCGCCGCCGCCGACGCGCACGTCGAGATCCGGCAGTTCGGCTCGACGCGGTCGATCAACGCGGCCGCCGCCGCGGCGATCGTCATGCACGAGTGGGTGCGACAGAACGCCAACCCCGCTGGTTGAGTAGCGCGCGAGCGCCATCACCGCTGGTTGAGAGCGCGCGGGCGCCATCACCGCTGGTTGAGTAGCCCGCGCAGCGGGCGTGTCGAAACCAGCCCGCGCCTCACCCCGCCAGCAGGCTCGGCTCGAGGTCGCGTAGCGTGCGGAAGTGCGTCATCCGCGTGACCCCGACACCTGCGATGACCAGCGCGCCGACCGTCCACGCGCCGAGCACGAGCGCATCCGTCGCCGTGCGCGCGATGTCGCCGTCGTACATGAACTGCCGTACCGCATCCACGGCGAAGCCCATCGGCAGCACGTGATGGAGCGCCGCGAGCGGCTCGGGCAGCGTCTGCCACGGGAAGGTTCCGCCGGCCGTCACGAGCTGCAGCACCATGAGCACGAGCCCGAGGAACTGCCCCGTCGACCCGAGCCACACGTTGAGCGCGAGCACGATCGCCGCGAAGCACAGCGACGCGAGCACGAGCGTGCCGAGCACCGCCCACGGCATCGCCATCGAGAACCCGAGCACGAGGTTCAGCACGAGGAACAGCGCCCCCATCTGCAGCGCCCCGAAGAGCCCCGGCGTGAGCCAGCCCGCGAGCGTGACCTTGACGGGCGAATGCAGCGCGGTGATCGCCCGAGGCGACACGGGCTTCACGATGAGGAAGAGCGCGTACATGCCGATCCACGCGGCGAGCGCCGCGAAGAACGGGGCGAGCCCCGCACCGTAGCTGTCGGCCGCGGCGACGTTCGAGGTCTCGAGCGCGACGGGGTCGGCGATCGCGGCGGCCTGCGCGGCGCGGAGGGCGGCATCCGGGTCGGGGATCTGCGCGAGCCCCTCGCTCAGGCCGTCGCGCAGGGTGGCGGCGCCCTCGTCGAGGCGGGTCACGCCGTCGGCGAGCGACGCGGCGCCGGATGCGGCGGTCGCGGCCCCGGCGGACAGCTGCCGAGCGCCGCCGGCGAGCCGGTCGATGCTGCCGACGGCCGACTGCACACGGGTGTCGACCACGTCGACGGCGGTCGAGATCGGTGCGAGCCTCTCGAGCACGGCGTCGATCTGCTCCTGCGTGAGCCCCTGCTCGGCGAGCGCCTCCGTGAGCGCGGCCCGCGTCTCGGGCAGGGCGTTCCGCACGCGCGTCGCGGCATCCGCGACCCGGTCGGCCGTCGCCGCGAGCTGCGTGTTGCCGTCGGCCACCTGCGCGGCTCCCGCCGCGAGCTGGGCCGTGCCGTCGGCGAGGCGCCGGGCGCCGTCGGATGCCGCGGCGGCCCCGTCGGCGAGCGTCGCGGCGCCGTCGGCCGCATCCGCCATGCCCGCGCGGATGTCGGCGATGCCGTCGAGCAGCTGCGCCGCGGCCTCCTCGACCACCTGCTTCGCGATCGTCTGCAGCATCGTCGTGGCCGCGGTCTTGCCGATCGTCGACGCGAGGTAGGAGCCGGCGTCGTTCGTCGTGAGCTCGAGGCGCGCCTGGCGCGGGTCGTCGCTCGCGACCGAGAGCAGCGCATCCGTGAAGTCGGCGGGGATCGTGAGGGTGAAGTCGTAGCGCGACGCCTCGAGTCCCTCCTCGGCCTCCTCGGCCGACACCTCGTGCCAGTCGAAGGTGCCCGAGTCGAGCAGGCGCTCGGCCACGTCGTCGCCCATCACCACGTGCTCGCCGGCGCGTTCGCCGCCCTCGTCGTCGACGACGAGCGCGACCGGCACGCGGTCGAGGTTCGCGTACGGATCCTCGTTGGCCCACAGGTAGAGCCCGCCGTACAGGATCGGGATGATGCACAGCGCCGCGAGCGCGAGCTTCGCGAGCGGCGTGGCGGTGAGGCGGCGCAGCTCCGCCTGGATCATGGCGCGGATCTTCATTCGGCGCTCCAGGGTTCGAGGGCCGCGAGGGCCGGACGGCCGATGATGGCGAGCACGGCGACGCCGCGCTCGGCGATGGCGGAGAGGTGGGCGCGCCAGGCGAACGGTTCCCCGCCGTGGCGGTCGGGTGCCACGACCACGAGCCCCGTCACCTCGGGGCGCAGCAGCGCGAGCTCGGCGAGCACCCGCACGCGTGTCGCGGGGGCGAGGTCGCCCATGCGGGTGCCCGCCTCGTCCGCGGCTCCGAGCTCCTCGAGCATGCGGGCGGCCGCGCGGCGCGAACCGAAGCGCCCAGCGAACATGAGCTCCTCGGCGACGACCGCGGCGAGGGTCACGCCGGGCGGCGGTTCGCTCACGCGCGGCGCGTCGACGAGCGCGACCTCGCGGCGGAGTCGGGCGGCGTCCACCCGCCCGTCGATGCGCACCTCGCCCCGGGCGGGGCGCATCCGTCCGCTCGCGATGAGGCCGAGCACCGTCGGCCGCTCGCTCGTCTCCGCCTCGGCGAGGGTGAGCTCACCCGTCATGAACTCGAGCGTCGTGGCCGGCAGCGCGTGGCCCTTCGAGACGGCCGCGAGCTCGACCCTCATGAGCGCAGCTCCGGGGTCTCGGCGATGAGGGCGCGGGCGCCCGCGGCGTCGTAGCCGAGGATCGCGAGCACCGAGAGGGCCACGAGGCGCTCGCCCGTCGCCGCGTCCATGGGGAAGCGGGTGGCCTCGTCGAGCACCGAGAGCACGGCGCCCTCGACGAGGCGGGCGAGGGTCGCGGAGTCGATGTCGTCGCGGATGCGGCCGGTCTGCGCGCCGACCGTCACGGCGTGCTTCACCCGATCGCGCAGCGGCTGCAGCCCGTAGGAGAGCTCGTGCTGGAACGGGCCCCGCAGGGCGAACTGCGCCATGACGCGCACCGACTCCACCTGGCGCCACAGCGTGACGCCGATGAGGGCGAGCAGCGCGGGCGGATCGGGGTGCTCGATCCGGTCGACGGCGGCGAGCACCTCGCGCACGCGGTGGGCGAGGAGGGAGCGGATGAGGTCGTCGCGCGTCGCGAAGTGGCCGTACAGCGCGCGGCGGCTGAGCCCGGCGGCGGCGGCGATCGCGTCGAGCGAGGCGTCCGGATCGCGGTTGAGCACGGCGCCGGCGGCGCGGAGGATCGCGAGGCGGTTCTGCTCGGCGTCGCGGCGGCGGCTGCGCTGCAGGCCGGGGTCTGCGTCTACGAACGTGTTCACGACGCGATATTACGCCCGAACCTGCACACGGATGTGCAACTTACGGCGCCCTCCCAGCATCCGTTCTCCGAGGTGTCACTTTCCGTCGCCTGAACCGGCCCCCACCCGACGAAAAGTGACACCTCGGGTTCTCAGGCGGGGTGGATAGGCTGGGGTGTAATCCCCAACGACCCAAGGGAGAAGAGCTATGCCCGCGATCGTGCTCATCGGCGCCCAGTGGGGCGACGAAGGCAAGGGCAAGGCGACCGACCTGCTCGGTGACCGCGTCGACTACGTCGTCAAATTCAACGGCGGCAACAACGCCGGTCACACCGTCGTCGTCGGCGACCAGAAGTACGCCCTGCACCTGCTGCCGTCGGGCATCCTGAGCCCCGGCGTCGTGCCCGTCATCGCGAACGGCGTGGTCGTCGACATCGAGGTGCTGTTCAGCGAGCTCGAGGCGCTCAGCGCCCGCGGCGTCGACGTGTCCAAGCTGCTCGTCTCCGCCAACGCCCACGTCATCACGCAGTACCACCGCACGATCGACAAGGTCACCGAGCGCTTCCTCGGCAAGCGCCAGATCGGCACGACCGGCCGCGGCATCGGCCCGGCGTACGCCGACAAGATCAACCGCGTCGGCATCCGGATCCAGGACCTCTTCGACGAGAACATCCTGCGCCAGAAGGTCGAGGGCGCCCTCGACCAGAAGAACCACCTGCTGCTCAAGGTCTACAACCGCCGCGCGATCGCGGTCGACGAGGTCGTCGACGACCTGCTGTCGTACGTCGACCGCCTGCGCCCGATGGTCGCCGACACCGCGCTCGTGCTCAACCAGGCGCTCGACGCCGGCAAGACCGTGCTTTTCGAGGGCGGTCAGGCCACGATGCTCGACGTCGACCACGGCACCTACCCCTTCGTCACGTCGTCCAACGCCACCTCGGGCGGCGCCGCGACCGGCTCGGGGGTCGCGCCCAACCGCTTCGACCGCGTCATCGCCGTCGTCAAGGCGTACACGACGCGCGTCGGCGCGGGGCCCTTCCCGACCGAGCTGCTCGACCGCGAGGGCGACTGGACGTATACGGCCGAGGCGGGCGAGTTCCTGCGCTCTGCGGGCTTCGAGTTCGGCACCACGACGGGCCGCCCCCGCCGCACCGGCTGGTACGACGCGCCCATCGCGCGCTACGCCGCCCGCATCAACGGCGTGACCGACTTCGTGCTCACGAAGCTCGATGTGCTCACGGGACTCGAGCGCATCCCCGTCTGCGTCGCCTACGACGTCGACGGCACGCGCTTCGACGAGGTGCCCGTCAACCAGTCGGACTTCCACCACGCGAAGCCGATCTACGAGGAGCTGCCCGGCTGGTCGGAGGACATCACCGGCGCCCGCAGCTTCTCCGACCTCCCGAAGGCCGCCCAGGACTACGTGCTCGCGCTCGAGGAGATGTCGGGCTCGCGCATGTCGGCGATCGGCGTCGGCCCCGGCCGCGACGCGATCGTCGTGCGCCACGACCTGTTGTAGGAGCGCGTCCGCGTCACTTCGGTTCACCGCATGACGCGAATCGTGTGCCGCGCGTGCGGCTCCGGCCGGATCATCCCGGACGCGCAGCCGCTCGACCACGACGGCACGACGCGGCAGCCGCTGCTCGTGGCGGCTCCGGTCGCGAACCCGAGCACGGGCCTGCTCGGCCTCGCGGCGACCTCGTCGCCGACCCGCGCGCGAGTGTGCGGCGACTGCGGGCTCGTCGAGCTCTACGCCGTCGACACGGCGCGGATGTGGGCGGAGCACACGGGCGCGTGACGGCTGTGCCCCCGGATGCCGTGCGTCGCAGCGTCCTCGTGGCGGGCGTCGTGCAGGGCGTCGGCTTCCGCTGGGCGACGGCGGCCGAGGCGGAGCGCCTCGGCGTCGCCGGGCACGTGCGCAACCTCCCCGACGGCACCCTCGAGGCCGAGCTGGAGGGGGCCCCGGATGCCGTGGCACGCATGCTCGAGTGGCTCGCGCACGGGCCGCCGTCGGCATCCGTCGCCCGCTGCGAGGTGACCGAGGTCGAGCCGTCGGGCGAGCGCGGATTCCGCATCCCCGCCTAGACGGCGTGCCCCCCCGCCCCCGCAGAAGTGCAGGAAGCCGCCCGTCCCGAGTCTCAGAAATGCAGGAGAACCGGCGTCGGGTGAGGCCGGTCCGCGACGAGCGGGGGTGCGCATCCGCAGCTCTCCTGCATTTCTGAGACGGAGCTCCTGCATTTCTGAGGGGGCGGAGGGGACGCGCCCCCTCACCGCTCCGGCACGTGCAGCCGGGCGAGGAAGCGGTCGGCGCCGCGGGGCGCCCCGCGCCGGTCGAGGCGGGAGACGAGCACCATCGTGAGGGTCGCGAGCGGCACCGTCCAGGCGGCGGGCTGCTCGATGAGGGCGCTCGCGAGGCCCGCGTCGCGCACGAAGGCGCCGAGCACGATCGCGGTGCCGCACGCGACGGCGCCCGTCAGCATGCCGACGACCGTGCCGCGGGCCGTGAGCCCCCGCCACCAGATGCCGAGCAGCAGGGCGGGGCACAGGGTCGAGGCCGTGAAGGCGAAGACGAGCCCCACCGACCCCGCGAGCCCCGCCGTCTCGGTGACCCCCGCGATGACGAGCGGCACGATGACCGAGAGCACCGCGGCGATCCGGAAACCGCGCACCGATCCCGCGAACAGCTCCTGGCTCACGACGCCCGCGAGCGACACGACGAGCCCCGACGACGTCGACAGGAAGGCGCCGAACGCGCCCGCGATCACGAGGGCGGTCACCGCCTCCCCCCACGGGGTCGGGAGCATGGCGCCCGGCAGCAGCAGGAGGAGGGCGTCGGGGTCGCCCTCCGCGAGCTCCGGGAGGAAGACCCGGCCGAGCATCCCGATCGCGATCGGGAACACGTAGAACGCCGACAGCAGGCACAGCACGATGAGCGTCGTGCGGCGCGCGGCCGGCCCGTCCGGGTTGGTGTAGAACCGCACGAGCACGTGCGGCAGCCCGAGGGTGCCGAGCAGCAGCGCGACGAGCAGCGACACCGCTCGGAACACGGCGTCGGGGTCGCCGAGCGAGAACGGCGGGAAGGCCTCGGTGAGCACCGCGTGCGCATCCGGCGACGCGCCGGGCTGCAGCAGCAGCACGAAGACGACGGGTGCCGCGACCGCCGTGAGCTTGAGCCAGTACTGGAACGCCTGCACGAAGGTGATCGACCGCATCCCGCCCGCCGCGACGACGACGCCGACGATGAGGGCGACGCCGACCGCGCCGACCCACCGCGGGAGCCCCGTCGTGATGCCGACCGTGAGCGCGGCGCCCTGCAGCTGCGGCACGATGTACAGCCAGCCGATGAGGATGACGAGCACGGATGTCACCCTCCGCACCCCGCGGGACTCGAGGCGCGCCTCGGTGAAGTCGGGCACCGTGTACGCGCCCGAGCGGCGCAGCGGCGCGGCGACGAACAGCAGCAGCATGAGGTAGCCGGCCGTGTAGCCGATGGGGAACCACAGCGCGCGCTCGCCCTGCAGCAGGATGAGGCCCGCGATCCCGAGCACGCTCGCCGCCGACAGGTACTCGCCGCCGATCGCCGAGGCGTTGAGCCAGGGCCGCACCGTGCGCGAGGCGACGTAGAAGTCGCTCGTGGTGCGCGAGATCCGCACGCCGAAGAAGCCGATGAGCACCGTCGCGACCGTCACGAGCGCGATCGACGCGTAGCCGAGGGCGGGCGTCACGAGTCGTCCGCGAGGGAGCGGTAGCGGGACTCGTTGCGGCTCGCGGTGTGCACGTACAGCGCCGCGACGGCGATGATCACGGGGAAGAGCCCCGCGCCGAGCACGATCCACGACACGGGCACCGGGCCGACGGCGGCCGCGTCGAGCCCCGGCACGAGCGTGAACACGACCGGCACCGCGACGAGCACGACGACGAACGCCACGGCGCACACGATGCCGAGCCGCAGCTGCGAGCGGATGAGCGAGCGGATGTAGAGCCCGGCCGGGTCGGTGCCGATCGCGCCCGTCGCCGTCCGCCCCGCGGTCTCCTCGCGCGGCGGCGCCGTGATGCGCACCCGCGGCGGGGGTGTGGGGGTGCCTCCGCTCATCCGCGTGCCCGCAGCCGGCGGGCGTCGAGCGCCTCGCGCAGCGCGGGATGCAGTCGGCGCGAGACCGGCAGCTCGACCTGCCCGATCGTGACGGTCGCGTGCCCCGGTCCGCCGCGCAGCCGCGTCACGTGGTCGAGCTGCACGAGGTAGGAGCGGTGCACGCGCAGGAACCCGGCATCCGCCCACTGCCGTTCGAGGTCGGACAGCGGGATGCGCACGAGGTAGCTCGACTCGTCGGTGTGCAGGCGCGCGTAGTCGCCCTGCGCCTGCACATAGCGCACGTCGTCGCGGCGGATCATGCGGGTCGTGCCGCCGAGCGAGACGGCGACGAGCTGCGGGCGCGGCACGGGTCCGGTCGCGGGCCCCGCCCGCATCCCGTCGATGACGCGGTCGAGCGTCCGCTGCAGACGCTCGAGCCGCACAGGCTTGAGCAGGTAGTCGACGGCGGCGAACTCGAAGGCCTCGAGCGCCTGGTCCTCGTCCGCCGTGACGAACACGAGCGCGGGCCGGTGCTCGAAGCGGCCGAGCGCGCGCGCGAGGTCGAAGCCCGAGAGGCCGGGCATGTGGATGTCGAGGAACGCCGCGTCGACGGTGCGCTCGGAGAGCAACCGCACGGCCTCCGCCCCGGAGGACGCCCGATGGATCTCTCCGACACGGGGGTCCTGGCCGAGCAGGTAGGCGAGCTCGTCGAGCGCGGGCGGCTCGTCGTCGGCGATGAGCACGCTGATCCCGGTGCGCGTCTCGGTGGTCATCCGGCGAGTCTCCCCTCGCTCGCGTGGAGCGGCTGCGATTTCGGCACGCGCATCGTCACGAGCGTGCCCGCTCCCACATTGGTCTCCACGACGAGCCCGAAGTCGTCGCCGTACACCTGCCGCAGCCGGGTGTCGACGTTGCGGAGGCCGACGTGCTCGCCGCCCGCGCGTCCCGCGAGCACGTCGCGCGCGATCTCCGGGTCGATCCCGACCCCGTCGTCCTCGACGGTGATGAGGGCGCACGCGCCCGCATCCGTCGCCGTGATCGTGACGCGCCCGCCGCGCTCGGTCGACTCGAGCCCGTGGCGCACGGCGTTCTCGACGAGCGGCTGCACCGACAGGAACGGGATGACGGTCGAGAGCAGCTCGGGCGCGATCTGAAGCGTCACGTCGAGGCGGTCGCCGAAGCGGGCCCGCTCGAGCCGCAGGTAGCCGTCGACGCTGCGCAGCTCCTCGGCGACGGTCGTGAAGTCGCCGTTGCGCCGGAAGGTGTAGCGCGTGAAGTCGGCGAACTCGAGCACGAGCTCGCGGGCCTTCGCGGGGTCGGTGTGGATGAACGAGGCGATCGCGGTGAGGGCGTTGTAGATGAAGTGCGGGCTGATCTGCGCGCGCAGGGCCTTGACCTCGGCCTCGGCGAGCGCCGCCCGCGACGCGTCGAGCTCGGCGAGCTCGAGCTGCGTCGACACCCAGCGCGCCGCCTCGCCGGTGGCCCGAACGAGCCCCGGCCGTGCCGCGCGCGCGAAGGCGACGAGCGTTCCGGCGCGCACCCCGGTGACGAGGATGGGCGCCGAGACCGCGTCCACGGCGTCGCGTCCCTGGCCCAGGATGCCGCGGTGCAGCTGCGGTCTCGCGCCGGAGCGCGTGGCGATCGCGCGGTCCGCGGCCTCCCGGAACTCCTCCGCCCCGTCGACGGCGAGCACGCCGTCCGCCCCCGCGATCGCGAGCCCCTCGCAGTCGAGCATCGCGCGCAGGTCGCGGGCCGCGCGCACCGTGTCGCCCTCCTCGAGCCCCGCCCGGAGGTGCTCGGCGGCGCGCGTCGCGAGGTGCAGCGTCGTGAACCGCGCGCGCTCCGCCTCGGTGCCGAGCTCACGGGGTCCGCGGGCGAGTCGGCGCGCGATCAGGTACCCCGCCACCGCGAGCAGTGTGACTGCCGCGGCGATCGCGAGGCCGCTCAACAGCGACTCGGCCATGAAGGCCAGGGTATTCGCTCGCTCGTCGTGGGCACAGCGCCGCTCGTCGCACGCTGACCGCCGCCCGGCGACGACGAGCGGCGTCGGGGTTCCGCCGGTCGGACGACGTCCCAGAGTGATCCGCAACGTCGAGACGGGCGCGCGAGGATGCGTGCCCGGGATGGGAGAGATGATGGGCGACGAAGCCCCCACCTCGGTCGCGCGGAAGGACGCCGACTTCGCCGGCATCCAGAGCTCCCCGGATTTCGTGGAGCTCAAGAAGCGTCACCGTGCGTTCGTTTTCCCCGTGCTGGGTCTCGCACTCGTGTGGTATCTCGCCTACGTGCTGCTGGCCGGCTACGCCCCCGACTTCATGGCGATCCCGGTCTTCGGGCTCGTCAACGTGGGGCTCCTGATCGGACTGGGACAGGTCGCCACGACCTTCATCGTGACGATGCTCTACGTCTGGTACGCCAACAAGAAGCTCGACCCCATCGCCGAGCGGATCCGTGACGAGGCCGCCGAGGAGGGTGTGCGCTGATGAACCCCACCGCTGTTCTCGAGACGAGCACCTCGCCGGGCGAGCCGCTCATCAACATCGCCATCTTCGGCGCCTTCGTGCTCGTGACGATGGTCATCGTGTTCCGCGCGAGCCGGAACAACAAGACGGCCGCCGACTACTACGCCGCCGGCCGCTCCTTCTCCGGCCCGCAGAACGGCACGGCGATCGCGGGCGACTACCTCTCCGCGGCGTCGTTCCTCGGCATCTGCGGCGCCATCGCGATCAACGGCTACGACGGGTTCCTCTACTCGATCGGCTTCCTCGTGGCCTGGCTCGTCGCGCTCCTGCTCGTCGCCGAGCTGCTGCGCAACACGGGTCGCTTCACGATGGCCGACGTGCTCTCGTTCCGCCTCAAGCAGAAGCCCGTCCGCATCGCGGCGGCGACCACGACGCTCGTCGTGTGCTTCTTCTACCTGCTCGCCCAGATGGCGGGCGCGGGCGGTCTCGTCTCGCTGCTGCTCGGCATCCCCGACAAGGTGGGCCAGGGCGTCGTGATCGCCGTCGTCGGCGCGCTCATGATCGTCTACGTGCTCGTCGGCGGCATGAAGGGCACCACGTGGGTGCAGATCATCAAGGCCTTCCTGCTCATCCTGGGCGCCGGCGTCATGACGATCTGGGTGCTCGCGATCAACGGCTTCAACCTCTCGACCCTGCTCGAGAACGCCGTGGCCGTGGCGGGCAGCGACGACATCCTCGCGCCCGGAAAGCAGTACGGCCTGAGCGACATCACGCGTCTCGACTTCCTCTCGCTCGGCCTCGCGCTCGTGCTCGGCACGGCGGCCCTGCCGCACGTGCTCATGCGCTTCTACACGGTGCCGACCGCGAAGGAGGCCCGCCGCAGCGTCGTGTGGGCGATCTGGCTCATCGGCATCTTCTACGTGTTCACGCTCGTGCTCGGCTACGGCGCCGCCGCCCTCATCGGCGCGGAGACGATCAAGGCCGCGCCGGGCGGCGCGAACTCGGCGGCACCGCTGCTCGCCTTCGAGCTCGGCGGGCCGCTCCTGCTGGGTCTCATCTCGGCGATCGCGTTCGCGACGATCCTCGCGGTCGTCGCGGGCCTCACGATCACGGCCGCGGCCTCGTTCGCGCACGACATCTACGCGAACGTGTTCAAGCGGGGCAAGTCGGAGGCCACCGACGAGGTCAAGGTCGCGCGCCGCACGGTCGTCATCATCGGCATCGTCGCGATCCTCGGCGGCATCGCCGCGAACGGGCAGAACGTCGCGTTCCTCGTGGCGCTCGCCTTCGCGGTCGCGGCATCCGCCAACCTGCCGACGATCGTGTACTCGCTGTTCTGGAAGCGCTTCAACACGGCGGGGGCCCTGTGGTCGATGTACACGGGCCTCGGCTCGGCCATCCTGCTCATCGTCTTCTCGCCCGTCGTCTCGGGCGCGGCGACCTCGATGATCCCGGGCGCGGACTTCGCGTTCTGGCCGCTGTCGAACCCCGGCATCGTCTCGATCCCGCTCGCGTTCCTCGCCGGATGGATCGCGACGCTCGTGACGGCCTCGAAGAAGGAGGACCCGGCCAAGCAGTCCGAGATGGAGGTGCGCTCCCTCACCGGCATCGGTGCGGAGGGCGCCACCCAGCACTGAGACTCGGCGGGGTCGGGCTCGTGCCTGGTCCGACCCCGCCGGAGATCGGCAGCGGCACCCGGGCCCAGAACGGACATATGGCGACAGGGCAGCGGGTGGGAGGATAGGCACGTGAGCGCCACTCGACCGCCTCGTGAGCCCCTCGTTGGCCGCTACGTGCGGCTCGATCCGATGACCCCCGACGACTACTCGGGCCTCTGGCACGCCATCGGACGCCCGGAGGTGTTCGCGGGCGGCTACGGCGGCGGCCTCGCGGGCCTCCCCGCCGACGAGGCCGCGTTCGCCGCGTGGGCCCCGGCCTACTTCCCGCACGAACGCGGGATCACCTACATCGTGCGGGTGGCATCCGGCCCCCACGCGGGCGAGATCGTCGGCACCTCGAGCATGGCCGACTTCGACGAGAAGACGGAGTCCGCCCACATCGGGTGGACCGCCTACGACCCGCGCGTGTGGGGCACCCAGGTGAACGTCGAGGTGAAGCTGCTCATGCTGGGCAGGCTCTTCGAGCACGGCTACGGCCGGGTGAAGCTCCAGGCGGACGCCGTCAACGCCCGGTCGCGCGCGGCCATCACGAAGCTCGGCGCCCGCTTCGAGGGCGTCACGCGCCGTGCCCAGCAGCGCGCCGACGGCACCTGGCGCGACACCGCCGTCTACTCCGTGCTCGCCGACGAGTGGCCCGAGGTGCGCGCGGGTCTCGAGGCGCGCCTCGAGGAGTGGGGCGAGCGCCCCGTGCTGTTCCGGTCGATCCCGGCGGAGTGACGTCCCTCCCGGGGACGCGTCGCACGGACTGAGCTCCCGGCAGCTCCCGGCAGCTTCGGGACAGCCGCCCCTGCCGCCCGGGACGGCCGGACTGCGAGCGTGGTCGGCATGGACTGGAGACCCGATGTGCTCGGCGGCTTCGAGCAGCTCCCGCTGCCGTTGCGCGCCGACGACGAGGGTGCCGTCGTGGCGACCCTCGTGCGGCCGACGGCCGCGCGCACGACCGCCTGGGGTCGCGAGCCGCACGGCTTCGCCCACGGCGTGGACGTGCTGTACGTGCACGGCTGGTCCGACTACTTCTTCCAGGTCGAGCACGCGCTCTTCTGGACGCGCGCCGGCGCCCGGTTCCACGCCCTCGACCTGCGCAAGTACGGTCGCAGTCTGCTCCCCCACCAGACGCCCGGGTACACGGAGGACCTCGCCGTGTACGACGAGGACATGGCGGCGGCGCTCGACGCGATGGGCCGCGACGAGGGCACGCGTCGCCCGCTCGTGCTCATCGGCCACTCGACGGGCGGTCTGACCCTCTCGCTCTGGCCGGCCCGGCATCCGGGTCTCGTCGACGCGCTCATCCTCAACAGCCCCTGGCTCGAGTTCCAGGCGGACGAGCTGGGCCGTCGCGCGATCGCCCCCCTCGTCGCGCTCGGGGCGCGGCTCGGTCCCCGTGCCGCTCTGCCGGGCATCGATCGCGGCTTCAACACACAGGCCTCGTCGCGCCTCTTCGACGGGGAGTGGGACTACGACCTGCGCTGGCGCCCCGAGCGCGGCTTCCCCGTGCACAGCGGCTGGCTCGACGCGATCCTCGACGGCCACGCGCGCGTCGCCGCGGGGCTCGACCTCGACATCCCGGTGCTCGTGATGCTGTCGGCCCGCAGCTGGCTGCAGCAGACGTGGTCGGCGCGCATCTACGACTCGGATGTCGCGCTCGACGTCGACGGGGTCGCGGAGCGCGCCACACGGCTCGGCTCGCACGTGTCGGTCGCCCGCATCGAGGGCGCGCTGCACGATGTGCTGCTGTCACGCCGTTCGGTGCGGGCGACCGCCTACGACGTCATGACGCGCTGGACGCGGGCGTACCTTCCGGAGTCTGCGACTGTCGACCACCTGCTCGGGTCCCTCCGAGGCTGAGCGAGGCGAGCAGACCCGCGACCATGAAGCCCGCGGCCGTGAAGGTGGCCGCGCGGGTGGCGTCGGTGAACGCGGCGCGCGCCGCATCCGCCGCCTCGGCCGCCTGCTCCTCGAGGGCGGGGATCGCCGAGCCGGAGAGCGACACGATGAGCGCCGCGATGTTGCCGTTGCGGAACGAGGGGATGCGGAAGAGCGAGAACGCGATGAGCGTCGACTTGCCCTGGCGCTCGCGGTGCAGGCCCCACGCGATGTAGGTGACGAGGGTGACGAGCGTGATCGCGAAGATGAAGGGGATGGGCGAGACGTCGAGCGTCCACCACTCGGGCGCGCCCTTGGCGGTCTCCCACCAGCCGTAGGTGCGGCCCTCGATGAGGCCGAGCACGAGGCTCGTGAAGAGCACGATCGAGAGGGCGGCGCCGACGACGTCGATGCGGCGCACCTGGTCGGCCTTCGACTCGCGCACACAGAGCAGCGCGCCGATCACGATGATGACGCCGAGCGGCAGGTTGATGCCGAAGGCCCAGCGCCACGAGAAGTCGGTCGTCAGCCAGCCGCCGAGGAGGGGGCCGACCGCGGCCATGCCGCCGATCGTGGAGCCCCACACCGCGAACGCGATGCCGCGCTCGCGGCCGACGAAGGTGGCGTTGAGGATCGACAGGGTCGCGGGCAGGATCATCGCGCCGCCGAAGCCCTGCACGACGCGCGAGACGATGAGCAGCTCGCCCGTCGGCGCGAGCGCCGCGGCGCGCCTCGTCGAGCAGCGCTGGCGCGAGCGCCTCGACGAGCACGGCCTCACGCACGCGGGCCTCATCGTGCTGCATCTGCTCGCCGAGGGGCCTCGCACGCTCGGCGAGCTCGCCCGGGACGCGCGCGTCACCGCTCAGACGATGGGACGCACGGTCGAGACGCTCGCGAGCTCCGACCGCGTGCGGATCGTCGTCGACCCCGTCGACCGCAGGCGCCGCGTCGTCGAGCGCACCCCGGCCGGCGCGGCCGCGCTCGAGGCCCTCGGCGGCGTCGAGGGCAGCATGTTCCCGCCGCTCGCGGATGCCGCCGCCTTCCGCACCCAGCTGCTCGAGATCATCCGTCACGTGGGCGGCGACCCCGACATCCGCTACGGCGACGCCCGGTAACCTCGGGATATGACCTCCGACGCGCCCGAGGACCCGCGCTCCGAGCTGCTGAGTTACCGCCAGAGCATCGACAACATCGACGCCGCGCTCATCCACCTGCTCGCCGAGCGCTTCAAGGCGACGCAGGCGGTCGGGCGGCTCAAGGCCGCGAGCGGGATGCCGGCCTCCGACCCGGCGCGCGAGCGGGAGCAGATCGCGCGGCTCCGCGCGCTCGCCGAGGAGTCGCACCTCGACCCCGAGTTCGCCGAGAAGTGGTTCACCTTCGTCGTCGCCGAGGTCATCCACCACCACGAGCGCCTCGCCGGCAACGGCCGCGCGGCGCAGGGCGAGTGACCGCGGCCGACTGGGATCCGCGCGCGCTGCCGTCGCTCGACGGGCGCACGGTCGTCGTCACGGGCGGCAACGCCGGCATCGGGTACTTCGTCTCGGAGCAGCTGGCCTCCGCGGGGGCGCACGTCGTCATCGCCGCGCGCTCGGCCGAGAAGGCCCGGCTCGCCATCGACTCGATCCGCTCGCGGTACCCGGACGCCGAGCTCGCGCACGTCCCGCTCGACCTCACCTCGCTCGCCTCGGTGCGACGTGCCGCCGAGGAGCTCGCTGCATTCCGTCCGCTGCATGGACTCGTCAACAACGCGGGACGGGTGGTCGCCTCGCGCCGACGGCTCGAGACCGAGGACGGCTTCGAGCTCACGGTGGGCGGCAACTTCCTGGGCCACTTCGCGCTCACGACGCTCCTCTTCCCCGCCCTCGCGCCGGAGGGGCGCGTCGTCGGGCTCGGCAGCGACTCGACGCGCATGGTGAAGCTCGAGCCCGCGAACCTGTGGTCGGAGGGGCGCTACGACGCCTTCCGCGCCTACGCCTACTCGAAGCACGCCGTCACCGGGTTCCAGCTCGAGCTCGCGCGACGCCTCGCGGCGGCGGGCGACTCCCGCCGCTCGCTGCTCGCCCATCCCGGATGGGCGACGAGCGCCTACGCCGCGCGCCGTCCCGGCATCACTGACCGTGACCCGTGGCGGGGGCGCCTCTTCGAGGCGGCCACGGGATGGGTCGGGCAGGGCAAGGACCGCGGCGCGTGGCCCGTCGTGCGCGCGGTCGCCGATCCGGATGCCGCGAACGGTATGTACTTCGGGCCGCGCCGCGAGCTCGCCGGTCGTCCGGTGCCGACGCGCCCCGTCGCATCCGCCGCCTCGCCCGAGTTCGGCACGTGGCTGTGGGCCGACGCGGAGGAGAAGACGGGGATCCGCTTCCCGGTGTAGGCGGCCCCGCCGGTGCAGTAGCCCGCGCAGCGCCCACCCCGCTGGTGCAGTAGCCCGCGCAGCGGGCCACCCCGCTGGTTGAGTAGCCGCCGCAGGCGGCGTGTCGAAACCAGCCCATGTGCTGCGTGGGGCTGGTT
>WKJB01000120.1_pt1 | contig 21700 bp, 19 predicted proteins | sample 5403331 | NCBI WGS metagenome assembly WKJB01 (sample SAMN13198853, study PRJNA488119) | plastic metagenome | isolation source: water-polyurethane dispersion (WPUD) containing a polyether... | place: Mexico: Mexico City | collected 2016 | reverse complement strand
CCGTCCCGTTCAGTCCCAGGAAGACGCCGCCATTGACGCGGCGCGGGTCGATGCGCTTTTGCAGCCGCTTGAGCGAGCCCATGGCCAGAAGCGCCGCGAATTTCGACATCACCGACTTGCCGAAGGCTTCCTTCAGCAGCTCGCCCACCAGCTTCGCCGTGCCCTCGCCGGTCTTCAGCGCGACATTGCCGGTGAAGCCGTCGGTCACGATCACATCGACGCGGGCCGAGGGCAGGTCGCCCCCCTCGACGAAGCCGACATAGTCGAAATTCGCCGCCTGCGCCGTGGTGGGGATCAACTCATGCGCCTGCTTGAGCTCGGGCCGGCCCTTGTGTTCCTCGGTGCCGACGTTCAGCAGGCCGACGCGCGGCCGCTCCAGCCCGAAGCCGTTGCGGGCATAGGAGGCGCCCATCAGCGCATAGGTCAGCAGGTCCTGCGCATCGGCGCGGATATCGGCGCCCACATCCAGCATGACATTGAAGCCCTGCGGATTGCGCGAGGGCCAGAGGCAGGCGATGGCGGGGCGGTTCACGCCGGGCAGCTTGCGCAGCCGCAGCATCGAGAGCGCCATCAGCGCGCCGGTATTGCCGCAGGACACGGCGGCGGTCGCCTCGCCCCGGCGCACCGATTCGAGGGCTGACCACATCGAGGTGCCCTCGCCCTTGCGCAGCACCTGGCTGGGCTTGTCGTCCATGGTCACGACGCCGGCCGCGTCGCGGATGTCGCAACGCTGCAGCAGATCGCCGCGGCGGCCGATCAGCCGCTGCAGCTCGGCCTGTGGGCCGTGGACGATGAAACGGATATCGGGATTCTTCCCGGCGCTTTCGGCCATGCCGGCGACCACCGTCGCCGGCCCCCGGTCGCCGCCCATCGCGTCGACCGAGATCACCACGCCGCCCCCGTCGCCAGGGGCGCGAGGCAGAGTGCTGGAATCTGCCGAAGCCATATCCGCGGTCGGTCCGCTCAGGCCGCGTCTTCGTCCAGATCGACCTCATTGGCCTGCGCCACGACCTCGCGGTCGGCATAATGGCCGCAGGAGGGGCAGACGTGATGCGGGCGCTTCAGCTCGCCGCAGTTCGAGCATTCGTTCGGGTTGCCGGCGACGAGCGCATCATGCGAACGGCGCATGTTGCGGCGGGAGCGGGTAACTCGGTTCTGAGGGACGGCCATGTCTCAACCTCAAGTGGTTCGGGGGGCAACCCGGCTGGGCGGCCCCGGATTCGGTGTTCGTGTCTGGGGCGGGCATAGGCCACTGGAGCGTTGGCCGCAAGACGCGAAAACGGGTCGCAGAGCGGGGGCCGCGGTCCGGGATTCCCCCGCCGGTCGAATGAAGGCGGCAAAATAGCGGGATTTCCGCATTTCGCAAGGGGAATCTGCAAGAGAAGCGGCGCATGCGCGCCGCTGCCTCCGGCGGGGATATTTGGGCAAGAAAGAAGCCGGGCGCCGGGGGGCGCGGCGGGTTCAGCGGCCGAGCTTGGCATGGACCTCGTCGAGGTCGATCTCGTTCTTCGGCAGCTTGTTGTCGGGGTCGTCGAAGTCGTATTTGAAGAGTTGGAAATCCTTCTTGTAGATTTCCCAGACCAGATGCCGCGACAGGTCGTCGAAATAATCGCTGACCTTGTGGGCGCGCTTGGGGCCGTGGCCTTCGGATTCGTTGAACTTGGGCACGTCGTTGACATCGAGCCTGACCGGGGTCGGCGCGGCATCCAGCACCTTCTGCATGCCCTCGTTGAACTTCTCGGTGAAGAAGATCTGGTCGTAGCGGCCGCCGTTCACGATGAAGGTCGAGATATGGCCGGACATGGCCGACCAGTGGATGTCCGGCTCCATCGGCCGGCGCCAGCGGATGGTGTCGCGCGCAAACAGCAGGAAGCGGCGGAAGCTGGCGACCTGGTCGAATTCGAAGCCGTTCTCCGGGCTGCCCACGTCGACGCCGTAGCGCTGCATCAGCTGCGGCACGAGATTGCCGCGGTAACGCTTGCCGTTTCTCTGGATGCCGGCGATCTTGTCGAAGAACGAGGACAGGATGCGCGCATAGGGATTCCTGACGCAGGTGAAGGTCAGCGCCTTGTGTGCCTTGACGTTGCTTTCGATGAGCTGCTGGCTTTCGGGCTGGTTCCATTTGTGCAGCCCGCTGGTGGAATCGTGGATGTCGCCGTCGAAATAGCGGCCATGGTCGGAATAGAACATGATCTGCCCGATCGAGGAACAGGCGCATTTCGGGACGACGCGATAGACCATGCTTTCGCTTTCCGTCATCCAGGTTCCTGGAAAACCCATAACTCTCATTCCCTTCAAAAAACTGCGTCGGCCGGGGCGGGCTCGGCCGGGTTGCCCCTGCGGCCAAAATCGGTAAGGACACAAAGCAAATCAGCGGCAGAGATTCAACCTGCTGTGGAGCATGCGCCGGCGCGAACCGGGGGGATGGCTGTATCGATGGCACGGATTGCCTTCATTCTGCTCTGCCACAAGGATCCCAAGGGCGTGGTGGCGCAGGCACGCCGGCTGACGGCCTCCGGCGATTACGTGTCGATCCATTTCGACGGCCGCGCCAAGCCCCGGGATTTCGAGCTGATCCGCGCGGCCCTGGCCGACAACCCCTCGGTCGCCTTCGCGCAGCGGCGCTGGAAATGCGGCTGGGGCGAATGGTCGCTGGTCGGCGCCACGCTGGAGGCGGTGCGCGCCGCCGTCGTCGCCTTTCCGCAGGCCACGCATTTCTACATGCTGTCGGGCGACTGCATGCCGATCAAGTCGGCGGAATATGCCCATGCCTTCCTGGACGCCGAAGATTGCGACTATATCGAGAATTTCGACTTCTTCGAGTCGGACTGGATCAAGACCGGCTTCAAGGAAGAGCGGCTGATCTACCGGCACTGGTTCAACGAGCGGACGCGGAAATGGCTGTTCTATGCCAGCTACGACCTGCAGAAGCGCCTGGGCCTGACCCGGCCGGTGCCCGCCGACATCCAGGTGATGATCGGGTCGCAATGGTGGTGCCTGCGCCGCCAGACGGTCGAGAAGGTGCTGGATTTCTGCGCCACCCGCCCGGACGTGCTGCGGTTTTTCTCGACCACCTGGATCCCCGACGAGACCTTCTTCCAGACCATCGTGCCGCATGTCGTGCCGCGGAAGGAAATCCGGGCGCGCACGCTGACCTATCTGATCTTCACCGATTACGGGATGCCGGTCACCTTCTATAACGACCATTACGACCTTCTGGTCGGGCAGGACTATCTGTTCGCGCGCAAGATCAGCCCCGAGGCGATCCGGCTGCGCGAGCGGCTGGGCGCGCTTTGGGCGGCGCGCGGGGTGCATTTCCCGATCTCGAACGAGGCGACCGGGCTCTTTCGCTTCCTGACCGCGCGGGGCCGGGTCGGGCGGCGCTTCGGCCAGCGGTTCTGGGAGGCCGAGGGCAGCCTGGGCCGGGCCAATACGCTGCTGCTGGTGGTGGCCAAGAAATGGCATGTCGCCAAGCGCCTGACCGCCGCGATCCGGACGCAGACCCCGATCCCGGCGGTGGATTTCGTCTTCAACGAGCATCGGGCGTATCTGCCCGATCTGGGCGGGGTCGAGACCACCATCGAGAAGCGCGACCGGCATCGGCGGGCGCTGATCCGGCTGCTGTTCGAGCATTTCGAATCGAACCGGCTGGTGCTGTGCCTGGACCCTTCGGCGCTGCATCTGATCCAGGATCTGACCTCGGACAAGGCCGACACCCGGCTGCTGCTGATCGATTCGCGTTTCGACGACGATTATCTGCGCGGCCATATCGCCCGGGTGGGCCTGGCCGGGGCCGAGACCGCGCCCGAGGTGATCGAGCGGCTGCTGCCGACGGTGCGCGCCGACCTGGAGCACGAGGCCGAGCGGCTGCGCGACATGGATTTCGCCGGTTTCCACGCCATCGCCCCCTGGCGCCCGCCCGAGGAGAACGCCGCGCAGCTGGCGCGTTTCCTGGACGTGCCGGCCACGGCCGCGCTGGCGCTGGCCCGGACCGAATACCTGTTCGACGATTGAGGAGAGAACCGCCATGCCCGCCTATGACGACAGCAACATCTTCGCCCGCATCCTGCGCGGCGAGATCCCCAATGATACCGTGCTGGAGACCGAGCATACGCTGGTCTTTCGCGACATCCGGCCACAGGCGCCGGTGCATGTGCTGGCGATCCCCAAGGGCGCCTATGTCAGCTATGACGATTTCGCCGCGAATGCCTCGGAGGCCGAGATCGTGGATTTCCACCGCGCCGTGGCGAAAGTCACCCGCGACCTGGGCGTGGCGCTGGACGGGGGCCGGGGCTTCCGCGCCATCACCAATGCCGGGCCGGACGGCGTGCAGGAGGTGCCGCATTTCCACATGCACATCCTGGGCGGCCGCCCGATGGGGCGCATGGTTCAGCCGGGCTGAGGCGCGGGGCGCGAGGTCAGCTGGACGAAGACATCCTCGAGGTCCGGCGCCTCGACCGCGACGTCGCGGATCGCCAGCCCGGCTTCGCGCAGCGCGTCGATCAGCCGGTCCGCCGGGATGCGCGAGGGCGCGTAGCTGAGGGCGAGCCGGCCGTCGCCGCGCCGCTCGGCCCGCACGCCTTCGGGCAGGGCGGGCAGGGCGCGGCCTTCGCCGGTATCGACCACCAGCGTCTTGGAATCGGCCCGGCCGAGCAGGGCGGCGGTATCCTCGCACAGGATCAGCGCGCCGTGGTCGATGATGGCGATGCGGTCGCACATCTCTTCGGCCTCTTCCAGGTAATGCGTGGTCAGGATGATGGTCATGCCCTGGTCGTTCAGCCGCCGCACGTTGCGCCACAGCATCTCGCGCAGCTGGATGTCCACCCCGGCTGTCGGTTCGTCCAGCACCAGGATCTGCGGCCGGTGCACCAGCGCCTTGGCCAGCAAGAGCCGCCGCTTCATGCCGCCCGAGAGGTGGCGCGAATAGCTTTCCGCCTGATCCGTCAGCCCGACCAGTTCCAGAAGCTCGTCAGTCCAGCGCTCGCGCTTCGGCACGCCGTAGAGCCCCGCCTGCACCTCGAGGCTGGCGCGCGGGGTCAGGAACGGGTCGATGTTCAGCTCCTGCGGCATGACGCCGATGGCGGCGCGGGACTGGCGCGGGTTCACGTCCTGGTCGAAGCCCCAGATCGTCACCTGACCGGCGCTTTTGCGCACTAGCCCGGCCAGGATGTTGATGGTGGTCGACTTGCCGGCGCCGTTCGGGCCCAGCAGGCCGAAGATCGAGCCGGCGGGAATCGCCAGGTCCAGCCCCTTGAGCGCATGTTTCGCCGGCGCCTTGCCGGCGGCGGCATAGGTCTTGGTCAGACCTCTGATTTCGATGGCGTTCGGACTGCTTGCGGGGGCTGGCATCGGCTCTTCGCGTTCATTATGATCGCCGCCGGTTTAACCGCGTTTGTCGTCAAAGCTCAAGGAACCGCCATGACCATCCCGGCCCCCGAGATCCAGACCGTCACCTCGTGGAAGGTCGCCTGCGACGGCGACGAGGCGCGGGGACTGGGCCATCCGCGCGTCTGGCTGGCCATTCCGCAGGATACCGGCTGGGTCGAATGCGGCTATTGCGACAAGCGCTTCGTCATCGACCGCGAACACGCGCACGACGATCACTGACCGCGCGCCATGGCGGCCTGGTTCGGGGCGGGGCGGTTGCCGCGCCTCCGGCGGGGGTATTTGTGAAACAGTGAAGGCGGGGGCGGTCTTGGCCCGGTCGGCGCTTCGTGGCAGTAAGGGGCCTTGGACGCTGGCAGAAGGATGAGGCGCAGATGACGGACGGATTCGGCAAGGGCCATCACCTGCATCTGATCGACGGCTCGGCCTTCATCTTTCGCGCCTATCATGCGTTGCCGCCCTTGACCCGGCGCTCGGACGGGCTGCCCATCGGCGCGGTGGCCGGGTTTTGCAACATGGTCTGGAAGTATCTGCAGGACGGCAAGGGTTCGGACCAGCCGACCCATGCGGCGGTGATCTTCGACCATTCGGCGCGGACGTTCCGCAACGACATCTATCCGCTCTACAAGGCCAACCGGCCCGAGCCGCCCGAGGATCTGCGGCCGCAATTCCCGCTGACCCGCGAGGCGACGCGTGCCTTCAACATCGCCTGCATCGAGACCGAGGGCTTCGAGGCCGACGACATCATCGCGAGCCTCGCCTGCCAGGCGCGGGATGCCGGCGGGCGGGTGACGATCATCAGCAGCGACAAGGACCTGATGCAGCTGGTCGGCGGCGGGGTCGAGATGATGGACCCGATCAAGGGCAAGCCCATCGGCCCGGACGAGGTGCGCGAGAAATTCGGCGTCGGGCCCGAGCGGGTGGTGGACGTGCAGGCCCTGGCCGGCGATTCCATCGATAACGTGCCGGGCGCGCCGGGGATCGGCGTCAAGACCGCCGCGCAGCTGATCCAGGAATATGGCGATCTGGAAAGCCTGCTGGCGCGGGCGGAGGAGATCCGGCAGCCCAAGCGCCGCCAGACCCTGATCGACCATGCCGAGCAGATCCGCATCTCGAAGCGGCTGGTCGAGCTGGATTGCCGCATGGCGCTGGATTTCAGCCTGGAGAGCCTGGAGATCCGCGAGCCCGATCCCGAGGCGCTGCTGGAATTCCTGACCCGGATGGAGCTGCGCACCCTGACCAAGCGCGTGGCCGAACGGTTCGGGACCGAGGCGCCGACCCTGGCCGAGGTGGCGACGCCCGCGGCCGCCGCGGCCGATGCCGAGCCGGCCGTGCCCGCCGCCGCGCTGCCGGCCATCGACCGCGGCCTTTACGTCACCATCCGCGACGAGGCGGTGCTGGCCGCGTGGCTGGCCGAAATCGCCGAGACCGGCGTGGTCGCCATCGACACCGAGACCACCGGGCTGGACGAGATGCAGGCCGAGCTGGTGGGGGTCTCGCTTTGCACCGGGCCGGGGCGGGCGGCCTATCTGCCGCTGGGCCATGTCGACGGCGCCGCCGACCTCTTCGGCTCGGGTGCGCGGGCCGAGGGGCAGATGGATCTGGAGCGCGCGCTGGCGATGCTCAAGCCGGTGCTGGAGGATCCCTCGGTGCTGAAGATCGGCCAGAACATCAAGTATGACTGGAAGGTGCTGGCCCGCCACGGTATCCGCATGGCGCCCTTGGACGACACCATGCTGCTGTCCTATGCGCTGAATGCCGGGGCGCATAACCACGGCATGGACGAGTTGGCGGACCTGTATCTGGGCCATCGCTGCCTGCCGATCAAGGACCTGATCGGCTCGGGCAAGGCGCAGATCAACTTCTCGCAGGTGGCGATCGACAAGGCCAGCGAATATGCCGCCGAGGATGCCGAGGTGACCTGGCGGCTCTGGCATTACCTGCGCCCGAGGCTGGCGCCGAACCATGTGACCACCGCCTATGAGCGGCTGGAGCGGCCGATGATCGGCGTGCTGGCCGATATGGAGATGGCCGGCATCCGCATCGATTCCGAGCATCTCAAGCGCATGTCCAACGCTTTCGCGCAGAAGATGGCGGGGCTGGAGGCCGAGATCCACGAACTGGCCGGCGGTCCCTTCAACGTCGGCAGCCCCAAGCAGCTGGGCGAGATCCTGTTCCAGCGCATGGGCCTGGCCGGCGGCAAGCAGGGCAAGACCGGCGCCTTTTCCACCGGCGCCGAGGTGCTGGAGGACCTGGCCGCTGAGGGGCATGAGCTGCCCGCCCGGGTGCTGGACTGGCGGGCGATCTCGAAGCTGAAATCGACCTATACCGATGCGCTGCCCCTGCATGTGAACCCCGAGACCGGGCGCGTGCACACCTGCTATTCCATCGCCGGCGCACAGACCGGGCGGCTGGCCTCGACCGATCCGAACCTGCAGAACATCCCGGTCAGGACCGACGAAGGCCGGCGCATCCGCGAGGCCTTCGTCGCCGCGCCGGGGATGCGGCTGGTGAGCCTCGATTACAGCCAGATCGAGCTGCGGATCCTGGCGCATGTGGCGCAGATCCCGGCGTTGAAGCAGGCCTTCCGCGACGGCATCGACATCCATGCCATGACGGCGAGCCAGATGTTCGGCGTGCCGGTCGAGGGCATGGACCCAATGATCCGCCGCCGCGCCAAGGCGATCAATTTCGGGGTGATCTACGGCATCTCGGGCTTTGGCCTGGCGCGCAACCTGCGCATTCCGCGCGCCGAGGCGCAGAGCTTCATCGACACCTATTTCGAGCGTTTCCCCGAGATCCGCGCCTATATGGACCGCACCGTCGCCGGCGCGAAGCAGGACGGTTTCGTGCGCACGCTGTTCGGGCGGCGCATCATGACGCCGGGCATCAACCAGTCGGGACCGGCAGCCGGCGGCGCGCGGCGCGCCGCGATCAACGCTCCGATCCAGGGCGCGGCGGCCGACATCATCCGCCGGGCGATGATCCGCATGCCGGAGGCGATCGCGCATCTGCCGGCCAGGATGCTGCTGCAGGTGCATGACGAGCTGGTCTTCGAGGTCGAGGAGGGCGCGGTGCCCGAGCTGATCGAGGTGGCGCGCGGCGTCATGCAGGGCGCGGCCGATCCCGCGGTCCGGCTGGACGTGCCGCTGATCGTCGATGCCGGGCAGGGGCTGAACTGGGCCGAGGCGCATTGAGGACTGGCGGTCGCGCGGGTTGCGCGGCCGCATGGGTATTTGGAGAACGAAGAAGCCGGCGAGGGAACGGGATGGGCCATTCGCATTTGCATTCGCATGACGGCGGGCACGGCCATGCGCATCTGCCGGGCGGGGCGGGTGACGGCACCATCCTGGTCGCGGTGGTGGTCAACCTGGCGCTGACCGGGGCGCAGATCATCGGCGGCTATGTCGCGGATTCCACGGCGCTGATCGCGGACGGGGTGCATAATCTCTCGGATGCGCTGGCCTTGGTGCTGGCTTTCGGCGCCCGGCGGCTGGCGCGGCGGCCCGCCAGCCCCGACATGAGCTATGGCTGGGGCCGGGCCGAAATCGTCGCCGCCTTCGTCAACTACATCGCGCTGATCGCGGTCTCGGTCTGGCTGGGGATCGAGGCGCTGGGCCGGCTGATCGAGCCGCCGCAGGTCGCGGGCGGGCTGGTCATGGCGCTGGCGGGTTTCGCGCTGCTGGTGGACATGGCGACCGCGGCGCTGGTCTGGCGCGCCTCGAAGGAAAGCGTGAACATCCGCGCCGCCTTCCTGCACAACCTCGCCGATGCCGCGGTTTCGGTCGCGGTGATCCTGGGCGGGGCGCTGATCTGGGCCTTCGGCTGGAATCTCGCCGATCCGGTGCTGACACTGCTGATCTCGGCGGTGATCCTGTGGCATATCGGCCGGGAGATCGGGCCGGTGATGCGCATGCTGATGCTGGCGGCCCCCGCCGGGGTGGATCACGCGGCGCTGGCCGGCGCCATGGCGGGTGTCGAGGGCGTGGCCGGCGCGCATCACCTGCACCTGTGGCAGATCGACGAGCGGCGCACGGCGCTGTCGGCGCATCTGGTCATGCGCGAGGGCGCCGATCCGGTCCTGGCGGTGCGCCGGGTCAAGGCCCTGCTGCGGCGCGATTTCGGCATCGACCACGCCACCATCGAGACCGAGCGCGCGGGCGAGGCCTGTGGCGACGACCATGCAGGCCATCGCCACTAGCGTCAGATCGCGGCGGAATGGCCCGAGGCCGCCATGTCGTAGCCGTCGAACATCCGCGCGATCATCCGGGTCAGCGGCCGGCCCTTGGGCGTGATGCGCAGGCCGGCGGCATCGGCTTCGACCATTTCGCCGAAATGCGCGGCGACCGGGGCGAGGACCCGGTCGAGGCTCTCGGCATCGAAGCCGTGGTCGCGGATGAATTCCTCGGCCCGGATCTCGAAATCGCACATCAGCGCCTCGATCATCCGCGAGCGCCAGCGGTCCTCGGCGGTGAAGGCATGGCCGCGCGTGGTCGAGAAGCGGCCGTCGCGGATCTTGCCCAGATGCGCGCCGGTGGCCGGGGCGTTCTGCGCATAGCCCTGCGGGAAGCGCGAGATCGACGAGGCGCCCAGCCCCACCAGCACCTCGGCCCGGTCGTCGGTATAGCCCTGGAAGTTGCGGCGCAGCAGCCCGGCCTTTTGCGCACGGGCGAGCCCGTCGCCGGGGCGGGCGAAATGGTCGATGCCGATCTCGTCATAGCCGTCGGCCAGGAACAGCTCGCGCGCGGTCTCGAACAGCCGCAGCCGGCCATGCGGGTCCGGCAGGGTTTCCGAGGGGATCATCACCTGCCGCTTGGCCATCCAGGGCACATGCGCATAGCCGTAAAGCGCCACGCGGTCGGGCGACAGCGCCAGGAGCTTCTGCACCGATTCAGCGATGCGGCGCGGGTCCTGATGCGGCAGGCCGTAGAGGATGTCGGCGTTCAGGCTGACGATGCCGCGGTCGCGGATCATGTCCACGGCGCGTTTCGTCACCTCGAAGCTCTGCTCGCGGCCGATGACCTTCTGGATCTCGGGGTCGAAATCCTGCACGCCGATCGAGGCGCGCGTCAGCCCGGCCTCGGCCAGGGCGTCCATGCGCGCCTCGTCGATCTCGTTCGGGTCGATCTCGACCGAGAATTCCGCGCCCTCGGCCAGCGGGAAGCTGTCCAGCACGGCGCCGGCGACCCGCCGCATCATCTCGGCCGGCATCAGCGTCGGCGTGCCGCCGCCCCAATGCAGCCGCGACAATCTGACGCCGGGCGCCAGCGCCGATTTCAGCATGTCAAGCTCGGCCAGCAGGGCCTGGGCATAGGCGCGCACCGGCTCGTCCGACTGCGTGCCCTGGGTGCGGCAGGCGCAGAACCAGCACAGCCGCCGGCAGAAGGGCACGTGCATATACAGGGAGATCGAGGCGCCGGCCGGGATCGCGGCGATCCAGTCGCGAAAGACCGGCTCGCCCACGGCGGTGGTGAAATGCGGGGCGGTGGGATAGCTGGTATAGCGCGGCACGCGCGCGTCAAACAGTCCCAGCCGCTCAAGTTGCGATTGCTGTTCCATGCTGCTATATATGCCCGGAACCCGCGCCAGGACCTTGACCCAAATCAAATGCCACAAGACGCCGCCATCTGTGCGACGCAGCAGCCCTGCGAAATTTGTCCGATTCGCTATCGGGCGGTCTGTGCGCATTGCGAAGGCGATGAGCTGACCGAACTGGAAAGCATGAAATTCTATCGCCGCTACGAGGCGGGACAGGTCGTGGTCTGGGCCGGCGACCGGATGGATTTCGTGGGTTCGGTCGTCGCCGGCATGGCCGGGCTGACCCAGCAGCTCGAAGACGGGCGCACGCAGATGGTCGGCCTGCTGCTGCCCAGCGACTTTCTGGGCCGCCCCGGGCGCGAGATCGCGGCCTATACGGTCACCGCGACCAGCGATCTGGTGCTGTGCTGTTTCCGGCGCAAACCCTTCGAGAAGCTGCTGATCGACAATCCCCGCATCGCCAGCCGTTTGCTGGAGATGACGCTGGACGAGCTTGACGCCGCCCGCGACTGGCTGCTGCTGCTGGGCCGGAAATCGGCGCGCGAGAAGATCGCCTCGCTGCTGGTGATCCTGGCCCGGCGCGAGGCCGCGCTGATCAAGCGCCGTCCCGCGGGGCGCATCACCGTGGAACTGCCGCTGACCCGCGAGGCGATGGCCGATTACCTGGGCCTGACGCTGGAGACCGTCAGCCGCCAGGTGAGCGCGCTGAAGCGCGAAGGGGTGATCGAGCTTGACGGCAAGCGACGGGTGATCGTGCCCGCCTTCGGACGGCTGGTCACGGAAAGCGGCGACGATTCGGATGGCGGGCCGCTGAGCTAGGCGGCGGCGCCGAATGCAGAACCCCCGGGCGCAATCCCCGGGGGCTTTCTTGTTGCGGCGGCGGTCAGCGCGCCATCAGCACCGGCACCTGCGCCTTTTCCAACATGCTGCGGGTCGCGCCGCCCAGGATCGCCTCGCGGAAGCGGGAATGGCCATAGGCGCCCATCACCAGCATGTCGGCGCCGATCTCGGTGGCGCGGCGGTTCAGGATGTCGCTGATCAGCGGCAGGGTGCGGGCCAGAACCGAGATCTCGGCCTTGACCCCGTGGCGGGTCAGCATCTGGCACAGGGCGCCGCCCGGGTCAGAGCGTTCGGGACCGCTGGGCGAGGGGTCGATCACGGTAATCTCGACGCTTTCGGCGGCGATCAGCAGCGGCAGGGCGCGGCGCACCGCCGCCAGGGCCTCGTTCGATTGGTTCCAGGCGATCATGATCTTCTTGCCGAAAGGCTCTTTCAGCGCGTCCGGCACGATCAGCACCGGGGCCGAACCCTCGAACAGCGCCGCCTCGGTCACGGCCTCGGCATCGGCGGGCGCGTTCTCGCCATAGGGCCGGTTCAGCACCACCAGATCGGAATAGCGCGCCCGCATGCCGACCAGCGTCGAAAGCCCGCCGACCTGCGCCACGGCGGAATCGACCGACCAGCGGACATCCTCGGCGGAAAGCCGGGCGCGGATGCCCTCCTCGAGCTCGCTGGCCGCGGCCATGGCCTTGTCGATGGATTCCTGGAACACATAGGCCGAGGCGCCCGCGTAGTAATAGCCGCTTTGGGTATGGTCGACGCCCATGCAGAACACGTCCAGATGCGCATCCTCGCGCCGGGTCATGGCGATGGCCGAGTCAAGCTGCTTCTGCTGGCCGGGATCGGTCAGAACGGTCAGGATCGTCTTGTAGCCCATGGGCCTCTCCTTTCGGGGTGTGGCACGAGTTTGCTCGGCATCCGGCAGAATCGCAATCGCCCGCCGGCGCCGGCCGCGACATCCTGTCCGGATATTTGGGAATTTTACACCTGTTCCGTGCAAGCTGATTGACGCAGATCAAAGTCTCACGAAACCGTGCGGCTATAGAGGGACCTGTCGAAGCCGTGTCCCGCATCGCATTCCGCTGCGATTCGGCCGCCTTTCGGCGCAGGATGAAGGACAGAAATTCATGTTGGACACCATCAAGCTGATCGCGCTTGGCACGATCGCGGTTCTGGCCGCAATCGGCGCCAATTATGCGCGGCCCGATGATCCCGCCTATCTGGTGAACGCCCTGATCGTCATGCTGGCGGCGGGGTTCATGTTCATGCGGGTGCTGCGCCAGATGGGGAACGGGCAGCCCGCGCTCGACCCGCATCCCGAGACCGAATACATGGACGGCGTGGTCCGGGCCGGGGTCGTCGCCACCGCCTTCTGGGGCGTGGTGGGTTTCCTGGTCGGCGTGGTCATCGCCTTCCAGCTGGCCTTTCCGGCGCTGAACCTCAGCGACCTGACCATGGGCTACACCAATTTCGGCAAGCTCCGGCCGCTGCATACCTCGGCGGTGATCTTCGCCTTCGGCGGCAACGCGCTGATCGCGACCTCGTTCTATGTGGTGCAGCGCACCTCGGCGGCGCGGCTCTGGGGCGGCAATGCGGCCTGGTTCGTGTTCTGGGGCTACCAGCTCTTCATCGTGCTCGCGGCGACCGGCTATATTCTGGGCGCCACCCAGTCCAAGGAATACGCGGAACCCGAATGGTATGTGGACTGGTGGCTGACCGTGGTCTGGGTCGTCTACCTGGCCGTGTTCCTGGGCACCATCCTGAAGCGGAAAGAGCCGCATATCTATGTGGCGAACTGGTTCTACCTGTCCTTCATCGTCACCATCGCCATGCTGCATGTCGTCAACAACCTGGCGATCCCGGTCAGCCCCTTCGGCTCGAAATCGGTGCAGCTCTTCTCGGGCGTGCAGGACGCCATGACGCAATGGTGGTATGGCCACAACGCCGTGGGCTTCTTCCTGACCGCCGGTTTCCTGGGCATGATGTATTACTTCATTCCCAAGCAGGCGGAGCGTCCGGTCTACAGCTACAAGCTGTCCATCATCCATTTCTGGGCGTTGATCTTCCTCTATATCTGGGCCGGTCCGCACCACCTGCATTATACCGCGCTGCCCGACTGGGCCTCGACGCTGGGCATGGTGTTCTCGATCATCCTGTGGATGCCCAGCTGGGGCGGCATGATCAACGGGCTGATGACTCTGTCGGGCGCCTGGGACAAGCTGCGCACCGATCCGATCATCCGCATGATGGTGGTGGCCGTCGGCTTCTACGGCATGGCGACCTTCGAGGGGCCGATGATGTCGATCAAGGCGGTGAACTCGCTGAGCCATTACACCGACTGGACCATCGGCCACGTGCATTCCGGCGCGCTGGGCTGGAACGGCATGATCACCTTCGGCGCGCTCTACTACCTGGTGCCGCGTCTTTGGGGGCGTGAGCGACTTTATTCGACGGGGCTGGTCAGCTGGCATTTCTGGCTCGCCACCATCGGCCTGGTGCTCTACGCGGCCTCGATGTGGGTCTCGGGCATCATGGAGGGGCTGATGTGGCGCGAGGTCGATGCCCAGGGTTTCCTGGTCAACGCCTTCGCCGACACGGTGGCCGCGAAATTCCCGATGAACGTGGTGCGGGCGCTGGGCGGCGTGCTCTATCTCGGCGGTGCGCTGATCATGTGCTACAACCTCTGGGCCACCGTTGCCCGGCAACCCAAGGCCCAACCGCTCACCGTTGCGGTCCCGGCAGAGTGAGGGCGGATCATGGCCATTCTTGAAAAGCACAAGGTCCTGGAAAAGAACGCCACGCTGCTGCTGGTCTTTTCCTTCCTCGTCGTGACCATCGGCGGCATCGTCGAGATCGCGCCCCTGTTCTACCTGCAGAACACCATCGAGAAGGTCGAGGGCATGCGCCCCTATACGCCCTTGGAGCTGAAGGGCCGCGACATCTATGTGCGCGAGGGCTGCTATGTCTGCCACAGCCAGATGATCCGGCCGATGCGCGACGAGGTGGAACGCTATGGCCATTACAGCCTGGCGGCCGAGTCGATGTACGACCATCCGTTCCAATGGGGATCGAAGCGCACGGGGCCGGACCTGGCCCGGGTCGGCGGCCGCTATTCGGACGAATGGCATCTCGACCATCTGGTGAATCCGCAGGCGGTGGTGCCGGAATCGATCATGCCGAAATATGGCTTCCTGCTGGACCGGCAGATCAACCCCTCGAACATGGGCCAGCGGTTGCGGACCGATGCACGGGTCGGCGTGCCCTATAGCGACGAGATGATCGCCGCCGCCGCCAGCGACTTCCGCGCCCAGGCCGACCCGGATGCGGACGCCTCGGGGCTTGAGGAACGCTATCCGGGCGCGCAGCAGCGCAATTTCGACCGCCGCCCCGGCGTGTCCGAAATGGACGCCCTGATCGCCTATCTGCAGGTGCTGGGCACGATGGTCGATTTCTCGACCTTCGAGCCGGACCCGAACCGCTGAGGCCGCCATGGACAGCTATTCCTTCCTGCGCGAACTGGCCGACAGCTGGGTGCTGCTGCTGCTGGTGCTGTTCTTCCTGGGGACGATCGTCTTCGCCTTCAGGCCGGGCTCGCGCCCGCTGCACCGAGACGCGGCGGAAAGCATCTTCCGCAACGAGACGAATCCCGCCCCGGCGGGCGAGAAGGAGGTCGAGTGATGGCCGATACCGACGACGAGCACACCAGCCCGAAGAACCCCGACAACCGGATCGAGCTGGAACGCCAGGCCGCGGACGAGGCCCACAAGGCCAGGATCCTGGCCGATCCGCCCGAGGGGCCGGGCGGCCAACCGCTGCATCCGCCGGTCACGCCCCGGCCCGGCAGCACCCGCGTGGTGCGCGACCGCAAGGGCGGGCGGCGGGTGGTCGAGGTGCCCTCGACCGGCCACAGCTGGGACGGGATCGAGGAATACGACAACCCGCTGCCGCGCTGGTGGCTCTGGACCTTCTACGCCACCATCGTCTGGGGGCTGGCCTATATCATCGCCTATCCGGCCATTCCGCTGGTGAACGGCGCGACGCAGGGCATCCTGGGCCAGAGCTACCGTTCCGACGTCGCGGCCGAGATCCAGCGCTTCAACGAGGCCAACGCCCCGATCCAGGCCCGGCTGGTCGAGACGCCGCTGGAGGAGATCGCCGCCGATCCGGAGCTGGCGAACTATACCGCCAATGCCGGCGCCGCGATCTTCCGCACCTGGTGCGCTCAGTGCCACGGCTCGGGCGCGGGCGGGGCCGCGGGCTATCCCTCGCTGCTGGACAACGACTGGCTCTGGGGCGGCTCGCTGGACGAGATCCATACCACGGTCCTGCACGGCATCCGCGATCCCAAGGATGAGGACACCCGCTATTCGGAGATGCCGCGCTTCGGCGCCGACCAGCTTCTGGACAATATCCAGATCCGCCAGGTCGTGAACCATGTGCTGGAACTGGGCGGCCTGCCGCATGACGCGCGGCTCGCGGCCGAGGGGGCGGCGGTCTATGCCGACAACTGCTCGGCCTGCCATGCCGAGGACGGCACCGGCGACCGCAGCCAGGGTGCGCCCGACCTGACCGATGCGGTCTGGCTCTACGGCTCGGACCCGGAGACGATCACCCGGATCGTGCATTCCGGCCCCTTTGGCGTGATGCCGGCCTGGTCGGACCGCCTGTCCGAGGCGGATATCCGCGCCGTCGCCTCCTACGTCCACAGCCTTGGCGGTGGCGAATAACAGATCCCGAGATCCGCGGCCGGGCAACCGGCCCCGGAGGCACCGGCCCCCCGTCCTGTTCGCGCGTTTCCAAGGGGGGCCGGTGTTCATATGAAACGCCAGGCCCTGCGTCCCCTGCAAGCGGTGCGCCCGCTTTTTTCCGGCGGGATGCGACAATGCGGCCCATGCCCCGGCTTTTTCGCCCCGGCTATAAGCCAGCCTGCCCGTGCTTGACGCAGATCAATGCGCCGTCGCGGCGAGGCTCTATACCCGAGCCACGCGAACAGGAGCCAATCATGTCGAATTCCGACATCGACCCGCCACATCTCTATGCCGCCCGCGAGCCGATCTTTCCGCGGCGCGTCCAGGGTTGGTTTCGCAACCTGAAATGGGTCATCATGGCGGTGACCCTGGCGATCTATTACGTCACGCCTTGGTTTCGCTGGGACCGCGGCCCCGGCATGCCCGATCAGGCGGTTCTGGTCGATCTGGCCAATCGCCGCTTCTATTTCTTCTGGATCGAGATCTGGCCGCACGAATTCTATTTCGTCGCCGGCCTGCTGGTCATGGCGGGGCTGGGGCTGTTCCTGTTCACCTCGGCCCTGGGGCGGGTCTGGTGCGGCTATGCCTGCCCGCAGACGGTCTGGACCGACCTGTTCATCCTGACCGAGCGCTGGGTCGAGGGCGACCGCAACGCCCGGTTGCGGCTGTGGAACGCGCCCTGGGATGCCAGGAAGCTGCGGCTGCGGCTGGCGAAATGGGTGATCTGGCTGGTGATCGCGCTGGCGACCGGCGGCGCCTGGATCTTCTATTTCACCGATGCGCCGACGCTGCTGGGCAACCTGCTCACTGGCCAGGCCCATCCGGTTGCCTATACCACCATGGCCATCCTGACCGCGACCACCTTCGTCTTCGGCGGCTTCGCGCGCGAGCAGATCTGCATCTATGCCTGTCCCTGGCCGCGCATCCAGGCCGCGATGATGGACGAGGACACGCTGACCGTCGCCTATCGCGACTGGCGGGGCGAGCCGCGCGGCAAGCTGCACAAGGGCGAGGCGACGAAATCCGACGGCGGCGCCAAGGGCGACTGCATCGACTGCATGGCCTGCGTCAACGTCTGCCCGATGGGCATCGACATCCGCGACGGCCAGCAGATGGAATGCATCACCTGCGCGCTTTGCATCGATGCCTGCGACGACGTGATGGACAAGATCGGCAAGCCGCGCGGGCTGATCGACTACATGGCGCTGAAGGACGAGACGGCCGAGCGCGCCGGCGCCGCGCCCAAGCCGCTGATCAAGCACATCCTGCGGCCGCGCACGGTGCTGTATTTCACCCTCTGGGCCGGGATCGGCGTGGCGCTGCTGGTGGCGCTGTTCCTGCGCTCGCCCTTCGACCTGAACGTGACGCCGGTCCGCAACCCGCTTTACGTCACCATGGCCGACGGGGCGATCCGCAACACCTATGCGCTGCGGCTGCGCAACAAGCAGGGGGATGCGCGCGACTTCACCGTCTCGGTCACCGGCCCCGACGGCGCGGTGCCGCAGGGCGTCGGTCTGGTGCTGGAGGGCCTGCCGGGTGCCGGGGTCAGCGTCCCCGCCGACAGCACCCATACCCAGCGCCTCTATGTGACCGCCGAAAAGGGCTCGGCGCTGGCCGAGAGCGGACAGAGCGAGTTGACGCTTTGGGTCGAGGATGCCACCGATGGGGTGCGATCCCGGATCGGCACCGTCTTCCATGGAAGGAGCGAATGATGTCCCGCGAACTGACCGGCCGCCATGTGCTGATGATCACCCTTGCCGCCTTCGGCACCATCATCGCGGTGAACCTGTTCATGGCGTTCAAGGCGGTCGGCACCTTCCCGGGACTCGAGGTCAGGAACAGCTATGTCGCCTCGCAGAACTTCGACCGGGAACGCAATGCGCAGGCGGCGCTGAACTGGACGGTGACGCCGGATTACGACGGGCGCGAACTGGTGCTGGCGATCCGCGACGGACAGGGCAACCCGGCCCCGGTCAGCACGCTCGAGGTGACGGTCGGCCGCCCGACCCATCTGCGCGACGACCAGCGCCCGCAATTCACCTATCAGGGCGGCCTGTTCCATGCGCCGCTGGAACTGGCGCCGGGGCTGTGGAACATCCACCTGACCGCCACCGCGCCGGACGGCACGGTCTTCCGCCAGCGCATCGACCATTACCACGGCAGCCGGGTGAACTGAGATGTCGGACGCCGCGCTGCACGACCACGACGCCCGGCTCTCGGCCTGCCCGGCCTGCGATGCCGCACCGCTCGCGCAGCGCATCGCCGGAGCCCGGGGCGGGCAGGACGAGGTCATCCTGTCGCTGCCCACCATTCATTGCGCGACCTGCATCACCGATGTCGAGCGGGTGCTGAACCGCCATCCCGGCGTCAGGGACGCGCGGGTCAACCTGACGCTGCGCCGCGTGACCGTGGATGCGCCCGGCCTGACCGCCGAGGAGCTGATCCCCGTGGTCGAGAGCATCGGCTACGAGGCGCATGAGCTCGACCCCGCGGCGCTGTCGGCCAGCGCCGCCGACCGCCAGGGCCGCGACATCCTGATGCGCATCGGCGTGTCGGGCTTTGCGATGATGAACATCATGATCCTGTCGGTTGCCGTCTGGTCGGGGGCCGAGGACGCGACGCGCGACATGTTCCACTGGATTTCCGGTGCCATCGCCCTGCCGACCGTGGCCTTTGCTGGCCAGCCCTTCTTTTCCAGCGCCTGGCGGGCGCTGCGGCATGGCCGGCTGGGGATGGACGTGCCGATCTCGCTGGCGCTGATCCTGGCCAGCGCCATCTCGGTCTACGAGACGCTGCATTCCGGCCATCACGCCTATTTCGACGCGGCGGTGATGCTGTGCTTCTTCCTGCTGATCGGGCGCTATCTCGACTATCGCACCCGCGCCGTCGCCCGTTCCGCCGCCGAGGAGCTGACCGCGCTGGAGGTGCCGCGCGCCTTCCGCATCACCCCGGCCGGCGACGAGCCGGTGCCGGTGGCCGAGCTGCGCCCCGGCGATCTGATCCGCATCCGCCCCGGCGCCCGCATCCCCGCCGATGGCGAGATCGCCGAAGGCAGCAGCGAGATCGACCGCTCGCTCCTGACCGGCGAGAGCATTCCGGTTCCCGCCGGCCCCGGCTTCGCGCTTTCGGCGGGCGAGGCGAACCTGACCGGACCGCTGGTCATGCGGGTGACGGCGGCCGGGCGCGACAGTTCGCTGGCGCGGCTGACGGCGCTGGTGGCGGCGGCGGAATCGGCGCGCGGGCATTACACCGGGCTGGCCGACCGCGCCTCGCGGCTTTATTCGCCGCTGGTGCATCTTCTGGCCTTCTGCAGCTTCCTTGGCTGGTATCTGACCACGCATGACCTGCGGCTGGCGGTGAACGTGGCGGCGGCGGTGCTGATCATCACCTGTCCCTGCGCGCTGGGTCTGGCGGTGCCGGCGGTGATCACCGCGGCCTCGGGCCGACTGTTCCGGCGCGGCATGCTGATCAAGGACGGCACCGCGCTGGAGCGTCTGGCCGAGGTCGATGCCGTGGTCTTCGACAAGACCGGCACCCTGACGCTGGGCGTGCCGCAGTTGGTCTTGCTGGACCCGATCCCGGCGGAGGCCCGGCCCGTGGCGCTGGCCCTGGCGCAGGGTTCGGGGCATCCCTTGTCGCAGGCTCTGGCGCAGGCGCTGGTCGATGCCGGCACCGAGCCCGCCGCGCTGGCCGACCTGCGCGAGGTGCCGGGCTATGGCATTTCCGGCCTGTGGCAGGGGCGCGAGGTGCGGCTGGGCCGTGCCGACTGGCTGGGGGCCGAGCATGGCGACGCGACGCTTTCGGCAAGCTGGCTGTCGCTCGGGCAGGGGGCGCCGATCCGGCTGGAGTTCTCGGACCGGCTGCGGCCAGGGGCCGAGACCTGCGTGGCACGGCTGCTGGGCTCAGGCCGCCGGGTGATGCTGCTGTCGGGCGATGCGGCGCCGGTGGTCGAGGATCTGGCGCGGCGGCTTGGCATCGCGGAATGGCGCGCCGGCGTCACCCCGGTCGAAAAGGCCGAGGCCCTGCGCCGGCTGCGGCAGGAGGGGCTGCATCCGCTGATGGTCGGCGACGGGCTCAACGACACCGCCGCGCTGACCGAGGCGCATGTCTCGATCTCGCCCGCCTCGGCACTGGATGCGGCGCGCACGGCCTCGGATATGGTGCTGATGGGCAGCGACCTGGCCCCGGTTGCCGAGGCGCTGGAACTCGCGCGAAGCGCCCGTGCCCGCATCAAGGAGAATTTCGCCATCTCGCTGATCTACAACATCGTCGCGGTGCCCATCGCCATCGCGGGCTTCGCCACGCCCCTGATGGCGGCGCTGGCCATGTCGCTGAGCTCGATCAGCGTGACGCTGAACGCGCTGCGGCTGCGGTAAAGGGGGGAAGATGGAAATCCTCGGCCTTCTCATTCCGGTCTCGCTGGGGCTTGGCGGGCTTGGCCTCCTGGCCTTCATCTGGTCGCTGCGCGGCCGGCAATACGACGATCCCAAGGGCGATGCCGAACGGATCCTCAGCCCGGAATGGGACGATCATCCGAAACCGTGATCCCGGGCCGCGGCCCGGCTCCGCGGTCACGGCCTTGTTGGCTTGCATTGTCACCGCCGAAAGGCCAATCAGGCGCGAGCCAACAGACAGGTGAGCGATGGCCAGTCCCGCCCCGTTTTCGCGTTACGAATTCCTGATCGCCTGGCGCTATCTGCGCGCCCGCCGCGCCGAGGGCGGGGTCAGCGTGATGACCTGGATCAGCCTGATCGGCATCACCCTGGGCGTCATGGCGCTGATCACCACCCTGGCCGTGCGCGCCGGCTTTCGCGCCGATTTCGTCGATACCATCCTGGGCGCCAACGCCCATAGCACGGTCTATTACGCGCCCACGCAGATCTATAACGAACTGACCGAAGAGACCTATGTCACCCCCGGCCGGATCGAGGATTACGAGGCGCTGGCCGCGAAGATCGCGCAGATCCCCGGCGTGACCCGCGCGGTTCCGGCGGTTCGCGCGCAGGTCATGGCGCGGCAAGGCGATGCCATGGGGGTGGGCGATGTCTACGGCATCACGCTGGAGGCGCTGAAATCCATGCCGGGCATCGCCGACCCGGAACGCGCTGCCGGTGATCCCGAGGATTTCGACAAGGGCATCGCCATCGGTGTCGGCATGGCGCGCGATCTGGGCATCGGGGTGGGCGACC
>WKJB01000119.1_pt1 | contig 21857 bp, 19 predicted proteins | sample 5403331 | NCBI WGS metagenome assembly WKJB01 (sample SAMN13198853, study PRJNA488119) | plastic metagenome | isolation source: water-polyurethane dispersion (WPUD) containing a polyether... | place: Mexico: Mexico City | collected 2016 | reverse complement strand
CACGCGCCTCACCCCCAAAACGCTCTCTCAATCCGCCGATCTTCACCAGGCGATCCTTTCCGTAGTCTTCACGCGTCAGAACCCGCCGGCCCCCGGGAGGGCCGGGCGGATGCCATTCAGAGTTCGGGATAAAGCGGGAAACGCGCGCAAAGCGCCTGGACCTCGGCCTTGACCCGCGTTTCGACCGCCGCATTGCCGTCCGGACCGTTCGCGGCCAGCCCGTCCACCACCTCGATGATCCAGCGGGCGATCTGGCGGAATTCCGGCTCTCCGAAGCCGCGGGTGGTGGCGGCCGGGCTGCCCAGGCGGATGCCCGAGGTCACGGTGGGCTTTTCCGGGTCGAAGGGGATGCCGTTCTTGTTGCAGGTGATGTTGGCCCGGCCAAGCGCCTTTTCGGTCTCGTTGCCGGTCACCTTCTTCGGCCGCAGGTCGACCAGCATCACATGGGTGTCGGTGCCGCCGGTGACGATGTCCAGCCCGCCCTCGATCAGGCCCGCCGCCAGGGCTTGCGCGTTCTTCACCACCGCCGCGGCATAGGATTTGAACTCGGGCTCCAGCGCCTCGCCGAAGGCCACGGCCTTGGCGGCGATCACATGCATCAGCGGCCCGCCCTGGATGCCCGGGAAGATCGCCGAATTGACCTTCTTGGCGATCTCCTCGGAATTGGTCAGGATCATGCCGCCGCGCGGGCCGCGCAGGGTCTTGTGGGTGGTGGTGGTCACCACATCGGCATGGGGGAAGGGCGAGGGATGCGCGCCGCCGGCGATCAGCCCGGCGATATGGGCCATGTCGACCATCAGATAGGCCCCGACGCTCTCGGCGATCTCGCGGAACCTGCGGAAGTCGATGACCCGCGGAATGGCCGAGCCGCCGGCGACGATCAGTTTCGGCCGATGCTGCCGGGCCAGGTCCGCCACCTGGTCGAAGTCGATCAGGCAATCCTGCCGGCGCACGCCGTATTGCACCGCGTTGAACCATTTGCCGGACTGGTTGGGCGCCGCGCCATGGGTCAGGTGGCCGCCCGAGGCCAGGTTCATGCCCAGGAAGGTGTCGCCGGGCTTCATCAGCGCGGTGAACACGCCCTGATTGGCTTGGCTGCCGGAATTCGGCTGCACATTGGCATATTCGCAGCCGAACAGCCATTTCGCCCGCTGGATCGCCAGATCCTCGACGATATCGACATATTCGCAGCCGCCGTAATAGCGCCGCCCCGGATAGCCCTCGGCATATTTGTTGGTCAGGACCGAGCCCTGCGCCTCGAGCACGGCGGGCGAGACGATGTTTTCCGAGGCGATCAGCTCGATCTCGTCGCGCTGGCGGCCCAGCTCCATGCGGATGGCGCGAAAGATATAGGGATCGCTGTCGGCCAGCGGCCTGGCGGCCATGGTGGTGTTGATCGGTTGGTGGTTCATCTTCCTCTCCCTGTTCTGTGGTTCAGCCGGTCCAGCCCAGGCCGGCGGCTATGCAGTTCATCGTCTGAAGCAGCGGCACCGACAGCTTGCCTGTGGTGCGGCCGCGCAAGTCGCGCAGCAGGTCGACCTGCAGCGCATGGATGTCGTTCATCGGGGCGCGGACCCGCTCGAACCGGTCGCGCATCATGGGGAACCGCTCGGCCAGCAGCGCCTCGCCGGTCAGCCAGAGCAGCGCCCGTTCGCTGCGGCGGTATTCGGCCTGCACCGCGCCCAGGATCGCGTCGCGCAGCCCGGCATCCTCGACCAGCGAGGCATAGCGGGCGGCGATCCGCATATCCGCCTGGAACAGCGATTTCTCGACCTCGTCCACGATCAGCTGGAACAGCGCCGAGCCGCGCAGCATGCGCCGCAGCAGGGCCTCGCCCTCGGCCTCGCGCACCTTGCGGAAGCTGTCGATGGCGGTGCCGAAGCCGTACCAGCCGGTGATCAGGTGGCGGTTCTGCGACCAGGCGAAGACCCAGGGGATCGCCCGCAGGTCGTCAAGCGACTTGGCCCCGAAGCGGCGGGCCGGGCGCGAGCCGATCTTCAGCATCGCCAGTTCCTCGACCGGGCTGGCCTGCTGGAAATAGCTTACGAATCCGGGCTGGCCCAGCAGGGTGGCATAGGCGGTCTGCGACATGCCCGCCAGGCCTTCTAGCGCATCGTCGAATTCCGGCGTCGCCGCGGTCCGCGCCGGCGCCGCGCTGTGCAGCAGCACCGCCGAGGTCAGCACTTCGAGCGTGTTCAGCGCCGTGCCGCGGTTCGCGTATTTCGACGACACCACCTCGCCCTGTTCGGTGATCCGCATCCGGCCCGAGACCGTGCCGGGCGGCTGCGCCGCGATGGCGCGCTCGGTCGGGGCGCCGCCGCGGCTGACCGAGCCGCCGCGACCGTGGAAGAAGGCCGGGCGCATCCCGTGGCCGGCAAGGGCGCGGGATATGCTGCGCTGCGCCCGCTCCAGTTCCCAGGTCGAGCTGACGAAGCCGCCGTCCTTGTTGCTGTCGGAATAGCCCAGCATCACCTCGAACCGGTTGCCGCCGCGCGCCTTCAGGCTGCGGCGCGCCAGCGGCACCTGCAGCAGCTCGGACAGGATCGCCGGCGCGGCGCGCAAATCGGCGATGGTCTCGAACAGCGGCACCACGCGCAGGTCCAGGGTCTCGGCGCCGAAACCGGCATGGCGGGCCAGCAGATAGACACCGAGCAGATCGTCGGTCGAGCGCGTCATGGACAGGATGAACGGGCCGAGCGCATCGCGGTCCACGCCCTCGCCCATGTCGCGCATCAGCCGCAGCAGCGCCAGCAGTTCCTGACCGGCCTCGGTCAGTCGGGCGGGATCGACCTCTGGCAGCCTCGGGCTGGACAGGTCGGCGCGCAGCCGCTTCGACCAGGCGCTTGAGCCGTATTGCGGCGCGGGGCCGCCGTCGCCGGCCCAGATCTCGGCCAGCACTGCGGTCGTCACCGTCGAGTTCTGGCGGATGTCCAGCGTCGCGGTGCGAAAGCCGAAGGTCTGCGCCTGCCAGCGGATCGGGCGGACATGGCGATGCACCAGATGCGCGGCGCCGATGGCGTGCAACCCGTCCTCGACCACCTTCAGGTCGGCGATGAAGTCGCCCAGGAAGCGATAGCCGCCGGTCTGGTCGCGCAGCGCCCGGATCTGGTTGCCGATGACCGTCAGCGCCTGGCGGAAGACCTCGCCCGGGTTGCGGCTGCGGCATTCGGGGCGCTCGGCGATCAGGGCGTCCAGCGCGATGCCCTCGGCCCCCGGAACGGCGACGATGGAGGAACTGATGCTGATGCGGGCCCCGGCCTCGCGCAGCCCGTCCAGATAGCGGTCGAGGATCGCCTGCCGGTTGCGGGCCAGCGCGTCGCTGGTCGCTTTGGTCGTCACGTTGGGATTGCCGTCCCGGTCGCCGCCGATCCAGCTGTGAAAGCGGATCTCGGGCAGGGTGCCGGGGTCGAAGCCGGCGGCCAGATAGCGGTCATAGAGCAGCGGCACCGCGTCATAGATGCTGTCGCGAAAGAATTGCAGCCCCCATTCGATCTCATCCGACAGCCGCGGGCGTTCCAAACGCAGCTCGCCGGTCATCCAGAGCAGGTCGATCTCGCTGCGCAGGTCGTCGGTCAGCTGCGCCCGTTCCCGAGGCGTCCAGCGTTGCGTCTCCAGCGCCACGAGATTGCGATAGATGCGGCGATGGATTTCCAGCACGGTGACGCGCTTGGCCTCGGTCGGGTGCGCGGTTAGCGTCGGCCCCACGCAGATGCCGTCCTCTGCGCCGCTGGCGCCGATCCGGGCCGCGGCGCCCAGCTCGGCCCGCGCCTTGGCGAAGCTGCCGGGCACGGTCGCCGGGCCCGACTCGGTCTCGGCTTGCCGCCGCTCGCGCATGGCCACGTTCTCGTCGGCGATGCGCAGCAGCTGGAACCAGATGTTCAGTGCCTGCAGATAGGGCACCGCCGCATTGTCGCGGGGGATCGCGACCGGCGCAGCGGAATCGAGGCTGGCGGCCACCTGCGGCGCGCGGCGCAGAAGCATGTCGCGCCAAAGCTGGCGCAGCGTGCGCCTCAGCGTCTCGGCATAGGCATCGGCGCCGCCGTCCGGTCCGGGCTGGAAGTCCCGCGCGCGTGCCATCAGTTCACACGGTCGCGCGGTTCGCGGCCCTCGAAAAAGGCCACGAGGTTCTCCATCACCCGCAGGCCCATGGCGTCGCGCGTCTCGCGCGTGGCGGAACCCAGATGCGGCAGCATGACCAGGTTGTCGGCGCCCAGCAGCGCATAGGGGATGTCCGGCTCGCCCTCGAACACGTCGAGCCCGGCGCCGCCGATGGTGCCGAACCACAGCGCCTGCGCCAGCGCGTGCTGGTCGATCACCTCGCCGCGGGCGGTGTTGATCAGGCAGCCGTCCGGCTTCATCAGCCCCAGGCGGCTCGCGTCGATCAGGTGGTGGTTCTCGGCCCCGCCCGGGCAGTGCAGAGACACGAAATCGCAGCGCGGCAGCAATTCGTCGATGGTGCCGACCTGCTCGGCACCGAACTCGGCCAGGGTCTCGGGGGCGACGGCGGGGATGTTCTGCACCACGATCTTCATGCCGAAGCCGAAATGCGCGCGTCGCGCCATGGCCTGGCCGATCCGGCCGAAGCCGACGATGCCCAGCGTCGCGCCCGAAACCTTCTTGCCGATCATGTGGGTCGGGCGCCAGCCGGTCCATTTGCCGGCGCGCAATTCCCGCTCGCCCTCGCCGGCGCGGCGCGCGACCATCAGCAGCAGGGTCATGGCAAGGTCGGCGGTGCATTCGGACAGCACGTCGGGCGTGTTGGTGACGGTGATCCCGCGGGCGCTGGCGGCGGCCAGGTCGATATGGCTGAAGCCGACGCCGAAATTGCCGAGGATCTTCGTGCGCGGGCTTGCCACGTCGAAGATCGGGGCCGACAGCCGGTCGGTCACCGTAGGAAGCACCGCGTCGTAATCGCGGAGCGCGGCTTTCAGCTGGTCGGCGTCCAGCGGCAGGTCGTCCCGGCTGACGGTGAGGTCGAAGACCTCACCCAGCCGCGCTTCGATCGCCTCGGGCCACCGTCGGGTCAGAAGTACCTTGGGCTGTGCCATCTCGACCTCTCAGGCAAACTGTTTCATCGACCGGGCGATGGTCTCGCCGATCATCGAGGGATGTTCGGCGACGGTGACCCCGGCGGCGGTCAGGATCTCGACCTTTTCGCTGGCGCTTTCGCCGAAGGCCGAGATGATGGCGCCGGCATGGCCCATGGTGCGGCCCTTGGGCGCGGTCAGCCCGGCGATATAGGCGACCACCGGTTTCTTCATGTGGTCGCGGATATAGCCGGCCGCATCCGCCTCTTGCGGGCCGCCGATCTCGCCGATCAGGCAGACCAGTTCGGTCTGGTCGTCCTGCTCGAAGGCCATCAGGATGTCCTTGAAGGACGAGCCGTTGATCGGGTCGCCGCCGATCCCGACCGAGGTCGAGACGCCGATGCCCAGATCCTTCAGCTGCTGCGCCGCCTCATAGCCCAGCGTGCCGGACCGCCCGACGATGCCCACGTTACCCGGCAGATAGATATGGCCCGGCATGATGCCCAGCAGCGCCTTGCCGGGGCTGATGGTGCCGGCGCAGTTCGGCCCGGTCAGCACCATGCGGCTTTCCCGGGGATAGCGATACATGTAGCGCTTGACCCGGATCATGTCCTGGGCCGGAATGCCGTCGGTCACGCAGACGCAATAGCCGATGCCGGCATCCGCCGCCTCCATGATCGAATCCGCGGCAAAGGGCGGCGGCACGATCACCAGACTGGCATTGGCCCCGGTCGCCGCCACCGCCTGCTTGACGGTGTCGAAGACCGGCACGCCCTGCACCGTCTCGCCGCCCTTGCCGGGCACGACGCCGCCCACGACATTGGTGCCGTAGTCGATCATCTCCTTGGTGTGGAACTGCGCAAGACGCCCGGTAATGCCCTGAACGATCACGCGGCTTTCATTGTCCAGATAGATGCTCATCAGATCGCCTCCGCCTTTTCCAGTTTGGTTGCCCCGTCCGTCAAGGCGTTCACCGCCTTCTGCGCCGCGTCCATCAGGGATTTGGCGGCAATGACCGGCAGGCCGGATTGCTCGAGGATCCTGCGGCCCTCCTCGACATTGGTGCCGGCAAGGCGCACCACGACCGGCACCTCGACCGGGTTGGCGGTCAGGGCCTGGACCACGCCCTCGGCCACCCAGTCGCAGCGGTTGATGCCGGCGAAGATGTTGACCAGCACGGCGCGGACGTTCTTGTCCGACATGACCAGCCGGAACGCCTTGGCCACCCGCTCGGGCGTGGCGCCGCCGCCGATGTCGAGGAAGTTCGCGGGTTCGCCCCCGGCCAGCTTGATGGTGTCCATGGTCGCCATGGCAAGGCCGGCGCCGTTGACGATGCAGCCGATGTTCCCGTCCAGCCCGACATAGGACAGGCCGCGGTCGGCGGCGCGGGATTCGCGCGGGTCCTCCTGCGACTTGTCGCGCAGCTCGCTGATCTGCGGATGGCGGAACAGTGCATTGTCGTCGAAGGTCATCTTCGCATCCAGCGCCAGGATGCGGTTGTCGCCGGTGACCACCAGCGGGTTGATTTCCACCATGGTGGCGTCGAGGTCGCGGAAGGCGCGATAGCAGCCGGTCAGCGTGCGGACCATCTGCTGGACCAGCGGGGCGGGGATGCCAAGCGCGAAGGCGATCTCGCGCGCCTGGAACTCGCGCAGCCCCACCGCCGGCTCGACGGCCGAGCGGACGATGGTCTCGGGCTTCTGGGCCGAGATGTCCTCGATATCCATGCCGCCTTCGGACGAGGCGACGATCATCACCCGCTGCGAGCCGCGGTCGAGGACGAAGCCCAGATAGATCTCGCGCGCGATGGGCACCGCGCCCTCGACATAGACGCGATAGATGCCCTTGCCCTCGGGCCCGGTCTGATGCGTGACCAGCTTGCGGCCGAACATGGCCTCGCAGGCCTCCATGATCTCGTGATCGCTGTCGCAGAGCTTGACGCCGCCGGCCTTGCCGCGGCCCCCCGCATGCACCTGCGCCTTGACGATCCAGCGGTCGCCGCCCAGTTCGCGGGCGCGATAGGCCGCCTGTTCGGGGCTGTAGGCCAGCGCGCCGGGCGGAACGGCGACGCCGAAGCTCGCCAGGATTTCCTTGGCCTGGTATTCGTGAATATCCATCTGACAATCCCTCCCTGGATTAGGCGTCGGCGTGGTCGTAATGGGCGCTCAGCACCGCCCGGACCCTGGCCATGTCGATATTCGCCCCCAGGTCCGCCATGGCATCGGCGAAGCGGGTGACGATCTCGGTGATCGCGGGTTCGGAAAGCTGGTTCAGAATGCCGATGCGGACCTGCACCGGCTCGGACAGCGTCGGCCAGATGCCGAAGCCTTCGGCGCGGCAGTTCTGCACCAGTTCCATCTCGCGTCCCGCCAGCGGCCCGGGCAGGTTCAGCACCACCAGGCTGGTCATGTTCGAGGTGACCTCGCAGCCCATGGCCTCGACCGCCGCGCGCAGGGCCTTTTCGTGGAAGGCATAGTCCTGGGCCCGCTTGGCGCGGCCGATCTGCAGGATGATGCGCAGCGCCTCGTGAAAGGCCGCCACCGCATAGCCGGAATGGGTGCGGTGATAGACGCCCTTCTCGACATCCTGGCCGTTGACGATCGCCCAGTGCCGCGCCTCGAGGATCGGGTGATGCGCATAGGTGTGGCAGCCGTTCTCGCGCAGCTCGGCGATATAGCGGTCGCTGAAGCTGACCGGCGCATAGGTCAGCGGCAGGCACAGCACGCCCTTCTGCGGGCAGGAGGCCCAGCCGACCACGCCGGGATAGTCGTCGATCGAGAAATCCGCGATGCCCAGCGACGAGACCGCATCGACCAGCCCCAGCGCGCCGTGCCGCTGACAGGCGTCCGAGAAGCCACGCAGGTCGTTGATCCGGCCCGCGCCGGTTTCCCAATGCGCCATGAAGGCCCATTTCGGCTTGTGGCGGGCCAGCGCCGCCTCGATCACCTCGGCCGAGACGGATTGGCCATGCGGCACCTCGACCGTGGTGACCGAGGCGGGCTGCGGGTTCAGGGAATCCGCCCGCAATTCCTCGCGGGTCGAGGCCTTCATGCGGATCGACAGCCCGTCGATGCCCGAGAAGGTGCCGTTGGTGAAGACCACGACGCTGTCGCCGGGCAGGATCGCGCTCAGCATGCAGTCGAGCCCGGAAAAGCCGGTGCCGGCGACGCCGAAGGTATGGATATTGCCGGTGCCCCAGACCTCGCGGAGCATGATCTTGCATTCGATCATCCCCCGCAGGACGTCGGCCTGCATGTGGTCGGCCAGTCCCGACTGGCAAAAGCGTTGCAGCACCCGCGCATCGGTATTGCCCGGGCCAGGCCCGGCGGCCAGCGTCTCGGGGATTTCGAGGGGCGGGAAAATGATCGTGTCCTTCATCGCGTCAACCTTTCGGAAAGAATGTTTGCCTGGGTGCCGTTGCGGGCGCGGCTGGACGGGGCCGGATGGTTCTTCACGGTTTCCTCCTTGGTTCAGGGGCCGAGCAGCAGGATCTGGACATCGGCGACATTGGTCCCGGTCGCTCCGGTCAGCAGCAGATCGCCCGCGGCCTTCAGCGCCACGTGGCTGTCGTTGTTGGCCAGCAGCGCCGCGCCGTCGCGGCCGGCGGCGCGGATGCGGGCGGCGGTTCCCGCGTCCACGATGCCGCCGGCGGCGTCGGTCGGGCCGTCGCGGCCATCGGTGCCGCCAGACAGGAAGACCCAGTCCCGGCCAAGGGCTGGCATCGCCAGGGCCACGCGCAGCGCCAGTTCCTGGTTGCGCCCGCCCAGCCCGGCTCCGACGACATTCACCACCGTCTCGCCGCCGAAGATCAGGCAGGCCGGCCGCCCGCGCGGTTCGTCCTGCGCCGCCGCGACGATGCGCGCCGCGGCCTCGGCCACTGCGCCCACCAGCGCGTCGCAAAGGATCGCCGGGTTCAGGTCCGCCGCCGCCGCCGCAATCGCCTCCAGGCTCTTGCGGTTCGAGCCGATCAGGTGGTTCCGCGCCTCGGGCAGGGCCGCAGCGGGGCCGGACGCCTTGCCGCGGCCCAGATGCGCCCGGACCTCTTCGGGCAGCAGCAGCCACAGGCCCCGCGCCTCGATCAGCGACCGGGCCTCTTCGACACTGCCGATCGGCGCCACGGTCGGCCCCGAGGCCACCACCGCAAGGTCGTCGCCGATCACGTCCGACAGGATATAGGCCGTCACCGGCGCCGGCGCGGCGAAATGCAGCATGCCGCCGCCCTTCAACCGCGACAGCTGCTGGCGTACAAGGTTGGCGGCGCGGATGTCGAAGCCGCGCTCCAGCAGCAGCCGGCCGACCGCGACCTCGTCTGCCAGCGTCAGGTCGCCCGCCGGCGCCGGCAGCATGGCCGAACCGCCGCCGGAGATCAGCGCGATCACCCGGTCCTGCGCCCCCGCCGCGCCCAGCAGGGCGATCACCGCCTTGGCCGCCGCGGTGCCGTCCTGGTCCGGGACCGGGTGGCCGGCGGCCATGACCATGGCGCCGGGCAGGGGCCGCCGGTTCTCGCGATTGGTTACCACCAGCGCCTGCACCGGCGCCGGTCCCAGCGCGTCCAGCATGGCCCCGGCCATCGCGGTCGCCGCCTTGCCGACCGCGACGACGATATAGCGGCCATTCGCGCCCAGGTCCGGCACCGGATGCTGCCGCAGCGCGGCGCGCAGGGCTTGCGCCGGGTCGGCGGCCGCGCAGGCCGCCCGGAACAGCATCTCGGCCCGGGATCTGAGCGCGGCGGACATCACGCGGCGCCGGCGATCTGCCGGGCCTTCTCGACCAGCACCTCGGCCTGGCGGATCGAGGCATAGTCGATCAGCCGCCCGTCCAGCGAGACGGCGCCCTTGCCTTCGGCCTCGGCCTCGGCCATCGCCGTCAGGATGCGCTGCGCCTTGGTGACCTCGGCGTCCGAGGGGCTCATCACCGCGTTGGCCAGCGCGATCTGGCTGGGATGGATGGCCCATTTCCCCTCGCAGCCCAGCACGGCGGCGCGATAGGCGGCGGCCTTGTAGCCCTCGGGGTCCGAGAAATCGCCGAAGGGCCCGTCGATGGGACGCAAGCCGTTCGCCCGCGCCGCGACGACCATCTTGGCGATGGCATAATGCCACATGTCGCCCCAGTGGCGCTGGCGGCCGCCATGCTCGTCGGGATCGGTCAGGACGGCGTAATCGGGGTTCACGCCGCCGATGATCGTGGTGCGCGCGCGGGTCGAGGCGGCATAATCCGCCACGCCGAAATGCAGGCTCTCGTTGCGTTTCGAGGCGGCGGCGATGGCGCTGACATTCTGCATCCCCAGGGCCGTCTCGATGATATGCTCGAAACCGATGCGCTTCTTCAGGCCCTTCGCGTCCTCGATCTGCGTGACGAGCATGTCCACCGCATAGACATCGGCGGCGGTGCCGACCTTGGGGATCATGATCAGGTCCAGTCGCTCGCCGGCCTGTTCGACCACGTCCACGACGTCGCGATACATGTAATGCGTATCCAGGCCGTTGATGCGCACCGACATGGTCTTGCTGCCCCAGTCGATCTCGTTCAGCGCCCGGATGATGTTCCGGCGCGCTTCGGCCTTTTCATCCGGGGCGACCGCGTCCTCGAGGTCCAGGAAGATGACGTCGGCCTCGGATTCTGCGGCCTTCTGGAACATCTGCGGGGCGCTGCCGGGCACGGCAAGCTCGCTTCGGTTCAACCGCGCGGGGGCCTGTTCGATGACGTGAAAGCTCATATCGGGTTCCTTCTTCCTTCGGTTCCAGTTCGCCGCCCCCGTCAGGAGGTCAGCCCTTCCGGTTCGGGCAGGCCATGCGCCCGCGAACAGGCGGTGACGGTATTGGCCAGCAGGCAGGCGATGGTCATCGGCCCCACACCGCCCGGCACCGGGGTGACGGCGCCCGCGACCGCCGCGGCGCTGTCGAAATCGACGTCGCCGACCAGCCGGGTCTTGCCCTCGTTCTCGATGCGGTTGATGCCGACGTCGATCACCGTGGCGCCGGGCTTGACCCAGTCGCCGGGGATCATCTGCGGCCGGCCGACAGCCGCGACCAGGATATCGGCGTTGCGGCAGACCTCGGCCAGGTTCTTCGTGCGACTATGCGCGATGGTCACCGTGCAGCTGTCACCCAACAGCAGCTGCGCCATCGGCTTGCCGACGATGTTCGAGCGGCCGACGATGACCGCGTTCAGCCCCGAGAGCGAGCCGTGATGCTCGCGCAGCATCAGCAGGCAGCCCAGCGGCGTGCAGGGCACCATGGATTTCTGCCCCGTCCCCAGCAGCCCGACATTCGAGATATGGAAGCCGTCCACGTCCTTCGCCGGGTCGATGGCATTGATCACCACATCCGGGTCCAGATGCGCCGGCAGCGGCAGCTGCACCAGGATGCCATGCACCTCGGGATCGTTGTTCAGCCGCTCGATCAGCGCCAGCAGGTCCGCTTCCGAAGTATCGGCATCCAGCCGGTGCTCCCAGGAGTTCATCCCCGCTTCCAGCGTCGCCTTGCCCTTGGAACGGACATAGACCTCGCTGGCCGGGTCCTCGCCCACCAGCACGACAGCCAGTCCCGGGGTGATGCCGGCTTCCGCCTTCAGCCGCTCCACGGTCCCGGCCACCCGGTCCCGGACCGTTGCCGCAAAGGCCTTGCCGTCGATGATCTTGGCATTCATTGTCTTCGCTTCCTGATAATGCGCCCGGTCCTGCGGCAGCCCTGGGCCACCGCCGCCGCAGCGTCGTTGGGTCGCTTGGTCGGGCGACGGGCCGGGCGGTCAGAACAGACCTTCGACCTCGCGCGCCCCGTTCAGTCCGATCGCCTCGGCCGTGGGCTTCCGAGGCAATCCGGGCATGGTCATGATCTCGCCGCAGATGACGACGACGAAACCGGCGCCGGCGGCCAGCCGCACCTCGCGGATCGGCACGGAATGGCCCTCGGGCGCGCCGCGCAGATTGGGGTCGGTGGTGAAGCTGTACTGGGTCTTGGCCATGCAGATCGGCAGATGGCCGTAGCCCTGGCCTTCCCATTCCTTCAGCTGGTTGCGGATCGCGGTATCGGCCAGCACCTCGTCGGCATAGTAGATGCGCTTGGCGATGGTCTCGATCTTGGCGAACAGCGGCAGGTCGTCGGGATAGAGCGGGGCGAATTCCGCGCCGCCCGCCTCGGCGATCTGCACGACCTTCTGCGCCAGATCGACCGCGCCCTCCGAGCCCTCGGCCCAGTGCCTGCACAGGATCGCCTCGACCCCGCGCGCCCTGGCATAGTCCTGCAGCGCCCGGATCTCGGCCTCGGTATCGCCGGCGAAATGGTTGACCGCGACGACCACCGGCACGCCGAAGGATTTCATGTTGGCGATATGGCGGCCCAGATTGGCGCAGCCCTTGCGCAGCGCCTCGACATTCTCGGCCGCGAGGTCCGCCTTGGCGACGCCGCCGTTCATCTTCAGCGCGCGGACCGTGGCGACGATCACCGCCACGTCCGGCTTCAGCCCGGCCTTGCGGCATTTGATGTCGAAGAATTTCTCGGCCCCCAGATCGGCGCCGAAGCCGGCCTCGGTCACCACGTAATCGGCCAGCTTCAGCGCCGTGGCTGTGGCAATCACCGAATTGCAGCCATGGGCGATATTGGCGAAGGGCCCGCCATGGACGAAGGCCGGGTTGTTTTCCAGCGTCTGCACCAGGTTGGGCTGCATCGCGTCCTTCAGCAGCACGGTCATCGCGCCGTCCGCCTTGATGTCGCGGCAATAGACCGGCGTCTTGTCGCGCCGATAGGCGACGATCATGTCGCCCAGCCGCCGCCCGAGATCGTCGAGATCGGTCGCCAGGCACAGGATCGCCATGACCTCGGAGGCGACGGTGATGTCGAAGCCGGTCTCGCGCGGGAAACCGTTGGTCACGCCGCCCAGCGAACAGGTGATCTGCCGCAGCGCGCGGTCGTTCATGTCCAGCACGCGCCGCCAGACCACGCGGCGCAGGTCGATCTGCTGCTCGTTCCCCCAATAGATGTGGTTGTCGATCATCGCCGACAGCAGGTTGTGGGCGCTGGTGATGGCGTGGAAATCGCCGGTGAAATGCAGGTTCATGTCCTCCATCGGGATCACCTGCGCATGGCCGCCGCCCGCCGCGCCGCCCTTCATGCCGAAATTTGGCCCCAGGCTCGCCTCGCGGATGCAGATGCAGGCGCGATGGCCGATGCGGTTCAGCGCGTCGCCCAGGCCGACGGTGGTGGTGGTCTTGCCCTCGCCGGCCGGGGTCGGGTTGATCGCCGTGACCAGCACCAGCTTGCCCGAGGGCCGGTCGGCCAGCCGGTCGATGAATTGCTGGCTGACCTTGGCCTTGTCGTGGCCATAGGGCAGCAGGTCCTCGACCGCGATGCCGAGCTTTGCCGCGACCTCCCCGATCGGCAGCTTGGTCGCCTTCGAGGCGATTTCTGAGTCAGTCTTGTATGCCATGCTGGTGTACTTGATGCTGAAGGTTGCGCCGAAACGATCACCCGCAAGCCGGCTTTGCCGGCCTGCCCGGTCGGTTTCGTCAGATGCCGGAGATCCTGTGCGGCGCTGCGCGCTACGGCACGAGCCGCCGTCAGGTCATCCGGCCGCGATGCAGTTCAAAGCCCTGGATGGGGCAGCACCGGGCATCGTTCACCAAGGCGACCAGTGTCCTGCTGGGCGCCTGTGACCTGCCGGTCACCTGGTGCCGCTGATTGTCGCCATGTCGGCATGCTGCAATGACGCATCATTTCCTCCCTTCCCCTAGCTGCCGGTGTCCGCACGCAGCGTTCCCGACGAAGCCCCCCAATTGCAGGAACGATATATTGCGTCTGGCTGTCAATATTTTATTGTTTTATATCAATGAGTTGATTGGTCACATTGTCTGTTCTCCGCGACGCGACCGCTCGATATGCGGACATTCTGACCATGGGCAGGCGGATGCGGCGGCCAAACTGGTACATTCTGTCCAAATCGCCCCTTTTCGATTGGCAGGATCGACCCGCCGTTCCATCCTGGGAAAAAGGCTCGGTGCTGCTCCGAAGGACGAATCACCCGTTCCGTCCTGATTGACTTGGCCCGGTGCTGAAAAATCGACGAGCTGCAACCCGGAAGCCGGGCCTTGGTGGAGCGGGATGACATTCGCGCCGGATTGATCGGCCGGGGATCGCGCGGCGCACGGGCTAGGGACAAACCTCCATAGCCGGAACATGATTGCGGCCAGCGCGATTCCGGCCGGAAAGTCCTCGGAACATCTGTCGTATGGGATTGCGACGGGACGTCCCTCCGCGCGATACGGACGACGCACTCACGTTCGAGGCGACCAGGCGGGGGGGGAGTCGTGCTCAACCGCTTCACGGCTCTTGGCACCCATCACGGAGGCGGTGGGACCAGTCCGTCCGAGGAAAGGGGAAGTCCGATCATCATCTGATTTGTGCAGCAGAGCCATGCAGGATGACCGGCGACGATGTCGCGACCCTGCGCCTTCGCACGGCGGCCTTCTCGGTCTGGTGGACGATTTCCGAGATTGCCAGATCGGCGATGCGCGGTGCGCGGATGAAGCCGGTCGTCATCGGGCGCCTTTTTCGGAAGAAACGGCTTTGAGGAGGGTGTTGCGGCCGGTCTCGGCCAGGTGAACCGCCTGGGCGCCGGCTTCATAAAACGCCTGCTGCAACGCGCGCCAGGCGACGGGGGCAGGGCGGGTGACGGGCAGGGGCAGGTCGGATCCGGCAATCTCGCCGGCCAGCAGGGCGGCCATGCATTGCCCGAAGACGGTGCCCGGTGCGATGCCGCGGCCGCTATAGCCGCAGAAGGCGAAGATGCCGTCGTCCAGCCGGTGAAAGCGCGGCAGGTTGTCCGACGTCATGCCGATGCTGCCGAACCATTCCTGTTCAAAACGGACCGGCCCGATCTGCGGATAAAGGCGGCGCAGCGCGGTCCTGGCCCAAGCCCGATGCACTGCTGCGCCGCCGTTCCTCAGCGCACCGACCGAGCCGAAGATCAGCCGGTTCATCCTGTCGAAGCGATAGGACAGCAGCACGTCCCTGGTGTCCCAGACACCCTGACGGCCCGGCACGATGGTCCGTGCCATATCCTCGGGCAGGGGTGTCGTCGCCATGTTGAAATAGGGCAGGACGACCTGCTCGCGGGCGATGTCCGTCATCACGAAGCGAGTATACATGTCGGTCGCCACGACGATCCGAGCCGCCTTGACCCTGCCCTTCGGGGTGCGCAGCAGCCAGCCATTGCCGCTGCGTTCCAGTGCAATGGCCGGCGTGCCGGTATGGATCGCCGCGCCCTTGGCGATGGCGGCCCGCGCAAGCCCGCGCGCATAGGCCAGAGGCTGGATGGTTCCCGCCCGTCGATCCAGCAAGGCGCCTTCGAAGGCATGGGTGCCCAGCATCTGGGCGGCCTCCTCCCTGCCCAGAAGCTCGACCGGGGCGCCGCGCTTCCGCCATTGCCGGGCGCGTTCGGCCAGTTCGTCGAATCCCTTGCGCCCCGCACCGGCATGCAGCGTGCCGACCGGCGTGGCCTCGCAATCGATGCCGTAGCGGCGTGCGATATCCCAGACCTTCGCCGGCCCCCCGCCCAGCAGATCCAGAAGCCGGTTGCCGTGTTCCGGCCCCAGCGTGGCGATCAGGTCTTCGGGCATCACCCACATGCCGGCATTGACCAGCCCGACATTGCGGCCCGAGCCGCCAAAGCCGATCTGCTCGGCCTCGACGACGACGCAGCCGATGCCGCGTTCGCCCAGATGCAGCGCGGTGGAAAGGCCGGTATAGCCCCCGCCGATGATCGCCACATCGGTCATCACCGCGCCTTCAAGCGCGTGGGTCGGCGGCGGGGGCGGGGCGGTTTTTTCCCACAGGCCGTGCGAGCGCGGATCGTTGAGCATCATTCCTCCCGTTTTGTCCTGAAGGCCGGTGTGGGCAGGGCCGGTTTTTTTTTCATCTTTATTCAGGGGTCGGGCGCCATTACGCTAGCAAGCGTTTTGCATGACATCATACCGTGGAGTCATAGCCATCCTCTCTGCCCGCCGCTTCCTTCCGTCGCTGCCATTGCTTGCGGCGTTCGATGCCGCCGCCCGAACCGGCTCGATCACCCGCGCGGCCGATGAGCTGTCGCTGACGCAATCCGCGGTCTCGCGGCAGATCAAGGCCCTGGAAGGGCAGCTGGGGGTCGAGCTGTTCGTCCGTGAGAAGCAGAAGATACGCCTGACCCTGGGCGGCATGGTCTATGCGCGGGAAATCCGCGATGCACTGGCCAGGATCTCGAACGCCTCGCTGAACCTGCGGGCCAACCCGTCCGGCGGCTCGCTGACGCTGGGTGTGCCGCCGACATTCGGCGCGCGCTGGCTGACGCCGCGATTGCCGCGATTCGTCGCGCGCCACCCCGAGGTGATGCTGAACGTCCTCAGCCGGCCGACGAAGTTCGACTTCAGCCAGGACATCATCGACGCCGCCATCTATTTCGGCCCGCCGCAATGGACCGGCGCCAGGATGGTGGCGCTGCGCGCCGAAGTCACCGTGCCGGTCTGCGCGCCGCAGATGATGGAGCGTTTCCGGTTTCGCGAGCCCAGCGACATCCGCTTGGCGCCGCTGCTGCATCTGACCACCAGGCCGGATGCGTGGGAATGCTGGTTGCGTCATTACGGGGTGGATGATCAGGCCGTTTACGGCATGCTGTTCGATCAGTTCACGACGCTGTTCGAAGCGGCGGCGGCGGGTCTCGGTATCGCCTTGCTGCCCCGATTCATGTTCGAAGATGAGCTGCGCAAGGGCCGCATCGTCGAGGCGCTGCCCTTGGCCTTGGAAAGCGTGGAAGTCTATCATCTGTGCTGGCCCGAGGATCGCGGCACGCATCACCCTCTGATCCTGTTTCGCGACTGGCTGATGGAAGAAACGGCCGCTGATCGTCCGTAAGGGTCCGCGGGCGATCATGCCGATCGGACATGCGTTCAGATCGGTTCCCTGATCATTCGGCAAGGGCCTCCTTCTGCGTCGCTGGTCTGCGATTTCAGCAGCATGATCCGCCTTGTCCAACGCGCCCCGGATGGCGGGCCCGGATCAGAGTCATTCCCGGCTGGCATGATGTCAGCCCCAATCAACGAAGGCCGCGCCGGATCGCTCGTGCTATCCAAGGCACCACAGAGAAAGGAGCGTCCCATGAGCGCCGGCATCCATATCAGCCCCGACACGATCCGCAGCCGCTTTTCGGCGGCCATGTCCGCCATGTATCGCGACGAGGTGCCCGCCTATGGCACGCTGATGGACCTGGTGGCCGGGGTGAATGACGAAACCCTTGCCGCGGACCCGGCCGAACGTGCGCGACTTGAGGAGGTCGACGACCTTGCCCGCATTTCCGAGGAACGCCACGGCGCCATCCGGCTTGGCACCGCCGAGGAACTGCACATCATGCGGCGGCTGTTTGCCGTGATGGGGATGCATCCGGTCGGCTACTACGATCTGTCCGAGGCGGGCGTGCCGGTCCATTCCACCGCCTTCCGTCCGGTCGGCGCCGAGGCGCTGAAGCGCAATCCGTTCCGCGTCTTTACCTCGCTGCTGCGGCTGGACCTGATCGAGGATGACGCCCTGCGGGCCGAGGCGGCGCGGCTTCTGTCAGGACGCCGGATTTTCACGCAAGGCTGCCTGGACCTGATCGAGCATGCGAAAGCCCAGGGCGGTCTGACCGATGCCGAAGCCGGGCGTTTCGTGACCGAGGCGCTGGAGACCTTCCGCTGGCAGCCGCACGCGAATGTCGGCCATGACATGTATCGCCGGCTGCATGACGCCCATCGGCTGATCGCCGATGTGGTGTCCTTCAAGGGGCCGCATATCAACCACCTGACCCCGCGGACGCTGGACATCGACAAGGTGCAGGCCCGGATGCCCGCCCGCGGCATCACGCCCAAGGCCGTGGTCGAAGGCCCGTCCACGCGCAAATGCCCGATCCTGCTGCGCCAGACCTCGTTCAAGGCGCTGGAAGAGCCGGTCCTGTTCCGCGCGGGCGAGGATTGGCAGGAAGGCTCGCACACCGCCCGCTTTGGCGAGATCGAACAGCGCGGCGTGGCGCTGACCCCCAAGGGGCGGGCACTTTACGACCGCCTGCTGAGCCAGACCCGCCGGCGTTGTCGCCCGGCGGCGGACGGCTCGAATGCATCCGAATACATGGCCGCACTGACCGAGGCCTTTGCCGCTTTCCCCGACGATTGGGCAAGCCTGCGCGCCGAAGGTCTGGCCTATTTCACCTATGCGCCGACCGAAAAGGGTCTGGCCGCAGGGGCAGGGGGGAGGACCTCGAAACGCTGATCGCGCAAGGCGCGCTGCGTTACGATCCGATCATCTATGAGGATTTCCTGCCCGTCAGCGCCGCCGGAATCTTCCAGTCGAACCTCGGCGATGATGCGGCGCAGGATTTCGCGGCCAGCCCCAGCCAGCGGCGGTTCGAAGCCGACCTGGGGGCAGCCGTTCTGAACGAGTTCGATCATTACGCCGCCATCCAGTCCGCTTCGCTGGACGCAAGCCTCAAGGCGCTGGACGGACTTGCCGCATGAGCGTGACGGCCCTGGACGAGTTGCACGCCTTGCTGGGGCCGCGCGGCATGCTGACCGCGCCGGATCAGATGCTGTCCTACGAGACCGGCGCGCGCTATGATCGCGGCCATGTGCTGCATGTCGTCGCACAGGCGGGCAATACCGGGCTCGTTTCCGGCTCGACCCCCGATGACAGCGGCCGGCAGGTCGTGCTGAGCGTGGAGCGGCTGATCGCCTTCGATCCGGCGCAGGAGGCGCAGCTGCGCGACTGGGTGATCGAGGTGACCTGCCGCGAATTTGGCGGCAGCTTCAGCGCCGAACATGCCCTCGGCCGCAAGAACCAGCACTGGTATGACCTTTACACGCCCGAGCCGCAGCGCCGCCTTGCACATGCCCTGCCTGGGCAGACGGCGCCCGCCGGGCTCGGCGTGGTGAAATTCGGATGACAGAAGAGGAAGAACCCATGTCCCAATCCATCGCCGCCCGCACGACCGACTTGCTGACCCGCCTTGGCGTGGCGTCCGATGCCTGTACCGGCGGCACCCTGGCCAGTTTTTCGCCGGTCACGGGCGAGGAGGTCGCCCGTCTGAAGGCCCACAGCGCCGAGGATGCGCAGCAGGCCATCGCCAGCGCCCGCGCGGCCTTCGAGGCATGGCGCACCGTCCCCGCCCCGCGTCGGGGCGAACTGGTTCGCCTGCTGGGCGAGGAACTGCGCGCCGCCAAGGATGATCTGGGCCAGCTCGTATCCATCGAGGCGGGCAAGATCCCGTCCGAGGGCCTGGGCGAGGTGCAGGAGATGATCGACATCTGCGACTTTGCCGTGGGCCTCTCCCGGCAACTTTACGGCCTGACCATCGCCTCGGAACGTCCCGGCCACCGGATGATGGAGACATGGCACCCGCTTGGCGTCGTCGGCGTCATCTCGGCCTTCAACTTCCCGGTCGCGGTCTGGTCGTGGAACGCCGCGCTGGCGCTGGTCTGCGGCAATGCCGTGGTCTGGAAGCCTTCGGAAAAGACCCCGCTGACGGCGCTGGCCACCCAGGCCATCTTCGAGCGCGCGCTGGCGCGGTTCGGCGATGCGCCGAAGGGACTGAGCCAAGTGCTGATCGGCGGCCCCGAGATCGGCGCGGCTCTGGTCGCCAGCCATGACGTGCCGCTGATCTCGGCCACCGGTTCGACCCGCATGGGCCGGATCGTCGGTCCGAAGGTCGCGGAACGCTTTGGCCGCTCGATCCTGGAACTGGGCGGCAACAATGCCGGCATCGTCTGCCCCTCGGCCGACCTGGACATGGCGCTGCGCGCGATTGCCTTCGGCGCGATGGGCACGGCCGGCCAGCGTTGCACGACGTTGCGCCGGCTGTTCGTCCATGAATCGGTCTACGACAGGCTGGTGCCCCGGCTGATCAAGGCTTATCGCTCGGTCAGCATCGGCAACCCGCTGGACAGCGGCGCGCTGGTCGGCCCGCTGGTGAATCGCCAAGCCTTCGAGGCGATGCAGAATGCGCTGGAGGCCGCACAGGCCGCCGGCGGGACGGTGCATGGCGGCGAGCGCGTGCCGGTCGGGCCCGATACCGCCTTCTACGCCCGTCCGGCACTGGTCGAGATGCCCGAGCAGACCGGCCCGGTGCTGGAGGAAACCTTCGCCCCGATCCTCTATGTGATGAAATACAGCGATCTGGCCGAGGCGATCCGCCTGCATAACGCGGTGGGGGCGGGTCTTTCGTCGTCGATCTTCACGCTGGATCTGCGCGAGGCCGAAACCTTCGTCTCGGCCGCAGGTTCGGATTGCGGCATCGCGAGTGTCAATATCGGCACTTCGGGCGCCGAGATCGGCGGGGCGTTTGGCGGCGAGAAAGAGACCGGCGGCGGGCGCGAAAGCGGATCGGACGCCTGGAAGGGCTATATGCGGCGCCAGACCAATACCATCAACTACTCGACCGCATTGCCGCTGGCGCAGGGCGTCGTCTTCGACATCGAATGAGGCGGTGCGCCGTTTGGGGAAAGGGTGTGGGCCGCCTGTGGAGCCGGTCCATCCTCTGGCGCCGGGCTGGAGATGATCCGGCCGGCCGTTGCCGAATTGGAAAGGATCGTGACCGTGCTCTTTGCCAATGCCGGGCCGAGGCCGGGCCGGCCCCAGCGCCCGGCCGGAACGGTAAAGGCCGGGACGCAATTCGCGCTCGGCTCAGGCACTAGGCTTTTCATCGCCCGCGTCATCTGCCAACTGGCGGAAAGGGGCAGGCTGATCCGCTGTTCCGGACCCTTCCCGAGGTCGCGGCGCTGGAGAGCGGCGACGCGATCACGCTTCGCCATCAGTCCGGCCTGTGCAACCTGTCGAGCCGGTCGAGGGTATCGGCGAGCTGATCGGCAAGCCGGCGGCGCGGCCAGAGGTCCTGCCCTCGGGCGCCTATGGCGACGAACTGCGGACGATCGCGCCCCGGCGCCTGCCTGAGCTGGCCCAGCGACTTGCCGGGCGGGATATGGCACCGCCACGCTGGCGAAGATCATGGGCGGCAATCGTGAGCGCATCGTGCCGCAGGTCTGGAAGACGGGCTGCGCAGAAGGGTTTCGATCATTCCGGGGCCGAGGGGCGGCTCAGCAAACCTGATCGAGACATTGCAACCGGGCCTTGCGGCGTGAACTGGCCATGACCAGCCGAACGGGCCGCCGGATATGCTGTTGATCATGCCCGAAAGGTCGCGGGAGGTGCCTTGTCGCAACCACCCCGGGGCAACCTATCGCACCCCCGTTCCGGCGAAGGCGGCGGGTGTCACGCCGTCAGGGAATGCGCGGCCGGTCGATGAATTTGCGCAGCGCGAAATGCGTGCGCACGCTGCGCACCCCGGCGATCTTCAGCAGCTTGCCCTGCAGGAAATCCTGGTAATCCTCAAGGCTGCCGACGACGACTTCCAGCAGGAAGTCCTGCGAGCCGGTCATCAGCATGCCGGCCACGACCTCGTCGAATTGCGCGACCTGCTGCTGCACCAGCTCGATCTCGTCGCCGTCCTGCCGCTCCAGCTCGACCGAGACGAAGGCGGTGATCCCGAAACCGGCGGATTTGTGGTCGATCCGGGCGGCATAGCCGGCGATCACGCCGCCCTCTTCCAGCCGTTGCAGCCGCCGCTTGCAGGGCGTGGCCGAGAGGCCGACCCGCTCGGCCAGCTCGACGACGGGAATCCGGCCCTCTTGCCCAAGGACGCGCAATATCCGGCGGTCGATCGAATCAATGGTGATATTCACGCAAATACCCCGGAATAAGAGCGATAGTCACCCAAGTTTGCGTTATTAGGTTGTGTTGACAAAAAGGATTCCCCTGCGCGTCTGGCTGTGATTCAAGATCA
>WKJB01000118.1_pt1 | contig 22172 bp, 25 predicted proteins | sample 5403331 | NCBI WGS metagenome assembly WKJB01 (sample SAMN13198853, study PRJNA488119) | plastic metagenome | isolation source: water-polyurethane dispersion (WPUD) containing a polyether... | place: Mexico: Mexico City | collected 2016 | reverse complement strand
GCATACCCCCGCGCCCCTGAACGGGGCGCTCCCGCCAGTCCCGATGCCAGCGTCTCGGAAACCCCTCGGCACCCCGCTTCGCTCGTGCGCGGTGCGTGCCGACAGCGGCGGTGCGTGCTCTGCCGCTGGTCGAGTAGCCGCCGCAGGCGGCGTGTCGAAACCCGACGGGTGACGCGCGGCAGCTCAGCCGACGACATCGATCGGCTGCGTGAGCCCCGTGCCCGAGCGGTGGCGGACACGCAGCACGCGGTAGCCCTTGCTGGTGGCGGCGCGCATCACCGTGAAGTCGGACGGCAGCTCGCCCTGCAGCCAGCGGTGCAGCGAGTCGGAGCCGAGGTTGCGCGCCACGACGAGCCACGCATCCGACCCCGCGTCGAGCCGCGGCAGCCAGTGCGAGAGCATCGCGTGCAGCTCGTTCTTCCCCACGCGGATCGGCGGGTTCGACCAGACCGTGCGGAACTGCACGTCGGAGGGAACATCCTCGGGACGGCAGGCGTTGATGTTGGAGAGGCCGAGGGCCTCGGCGTTGCGCCGGACCATGTCGAGTGCTCGCTCGTTCACATCGACCGCCCACACGGTCGCATGGGGCGACTCGAGGGCCAGGGTCAGCGCGATGGGTCCCCACCCGCAGCCGAGGTCGAGGAAGTGCCCGCCGGGCGGAGGGGCGGGCGTGTGGGCGAGCAGCACCTGGGTGCCGGTGTCGACGCGCTCGGGGCTGAAGATGCCGTTGGCCGTCGTCACCTGCAGGTCGCGGCCCGCGAGCCGCACGGAGATGGTCCGGAGCACCGCGTCGCCGGAGGGCGACGTCGAGAAGTAGTGCTCGGACGACATGCAGAGAACCTACCGAAAACGAGGAACTAGGGTTAACCGAACATGAGCGAATCCCGCCAGACACCCCCGACAGGGTCGGGCGACGCCGCGCCGGGCGAGGACGCCCCGCGCGACGCGCTGGACCGCATCCTCGCGACCGAGGGTGCGCGCGCCGGCGTGCACGTCTTCGGCGGGCGCGCGGCGGCGCTCCAGGACGAGGCCACCGCGGTCGGCAGCGACCGCGACGGCGAGCAGTTCGATCGCGAGGAGCGCGCCGCCCTGCGTCGCGTGCAGGGGCTCTCGACGGAGCTCGAGGACGTCACCGAGGTCGAGTACCGCCAGGTGCGGCTCGAGAACGTCGTGCTCATCGGCGTCTACACGCCGTCCGAGTCGCTCGAGGACGCCGAGAACTCCCTCCGCGAGCTCGCGGCCCTCGCCGAGACCGCGGGCGCCGTCGTGCTCGACGGCGTGCTGCAGCGACGCCCGCACCCCGACCCCGCGACCTACCTCGGCCGCGGCAAGGTCGCCGAGCTCGCCGACATCGTCGCGTCGGTCGGCGCCGACACGGTCGTCGCCGACACCGAGCTCGCCCCGAGCCAGCGCCGTGCGCTCGAGGACGCGGTGCGCGTGAAGGTCATCGACCGCACGGCCGTCATCCTCGACATCTTCAGCCAGCACGCCAAGTCCCGCGAGGGCAAGGCACAGGTCGAGCTCGCCCAGCTCGAGTACCTGCTCCCGCGCCTCCGCGGATGGGGTGAGTCGATGTCCCGCCAGGCCGGTGGTCAGGCCGCCGGCGGCCAGGGCATGGGTTCGCGTGGTCCGGGTGAGACGAAGATCGAGCTCGATCGTCGCCGCATCCATTCGCGCATGGCGAAGCTGCGTCGCCAGATCAAGGGCTTCGCGCCCGCCCGCCAGGCGAAGCGCGCCAACCGCGACCGCTACGGCGTGCCCGCCGTCGCGATCGCGGGCTACACGAACGCGGGCAAGTCGAGCCTCCTCAACCGGATCACCCGTGCGGGCGTGCTCGTCGAGAACACCCTGTTCGCGACCCTCGACCCGACGGTGCGCCGCAGCCGCACCCCCGACGGCCGCGTGTTCACGATCGCCGACACGGTCGGCTTCGTGCGCAACCTCCCGCACCAGCTCGTCGAGGCGTTCCGCTCGACGCTCGAGGAGGTCGCCTCGTCCGACCTCGTGCTCCACGTCGTCGACGGCAGCCACCCCGACCCGGCCGCGCAGATCGCGACCGTGCGCGACGTGCTGGGTGATGCCGGTGCGCGCGACGTGCCCGAGCTCATCGTGTTCACGAAGGGCGACCTCGTCGACGACGACCGGCGGATGCTGCTGCGCGGCCTCGAGCCCGACTCGGTGTTCGTCTCGGCGCGCACGGGCGAGGGCGTCGAGGAGCTGCTCGAGGAGATCGGCCGCCGGCTCCCGCAGCCCGACGTCGAGCTTGAGGTGCTCATCCCGTACGACCGCGGCGACCTCGTCGCTCTCGCGCACGACCGCGCGCGTGTGATCGAGACGAACTACGAGGAGACGGGCACTCGGATCCGCGTGCAGGCGAGCGAGGCCGTCGCCCACCAGCTCGAAAGCGCCGTCGCGACCCCCGCCCTGCGCGCCGAATAGTCCGCGCAGGGCGTCGGTACCCCGATCGACGCGCCGGCACCGCTATCCGTTCGGCCAGCCCCCGATCACAGCACCCTCGACAGGAACGCCTTCGTGCGCTCGTGCTGCGGGTTGCCGAGCACCTCGCGTGGATCGCCGGACTCGACGACGACGCCGCCGTCCATGACGACGAGCGAGTCGGCGACCTCGCGTGCGAAGCCCATCTCGTGGGCCACGACGATCATCGTCATGCCCGACTCGGCGAGCTGCTTCATGACCTGCAGCACCTCGCCCACGAGCTCGGGGTCGAGCGCAGAGGTCGGCTCGTCGAAGAGCATGAGCTTCGGATCCATGGCGAGGGCCCGCGCGATCGCGACGCGCTGCTGCTGGCCGCCCGAGAGGTGCGCGGGGTACGCGTCGGCCTTCTCGGCGAGCCCCACGCGCGCGAGGAGCTCCCGCGCGCGCGACCGCGGAATCCTTCTTGACGCCCTTGACGCGCATGGGCGCCTCGGCGATGTTCTCGAGGGCCGTCATGTGAGGGAAGTGGTTGAAGCGCTGGAACACCATGCCGATGTCGCGCCGCTGCCGCGCGGCCTCGCGCGGGTGCATCTCGTAGAGCTTGCCCCCGCGCTCGGTGTAGCCCATGAGCTCGCCGTCGACGGTGAGACGCCCGGCGTCGACGCGCTCGAGGTGGTTGATGCAGCGCAGGAGGGTCGACTTGCCCGAGCCGCTCGGCCCTACGAGGCACAGCACCTCGCCACGCGCGACGGTGAGGGAGATGGACTTGAGCACCTCGTTCGAGCCGAAGCTCTTCGAGACGCGGTCGGCGTGCACCATGGGCACGTCGCGTGCCGCGGCCCCGCTCATCGCCCGTCTCCTTCCGTCGTGTCGGCTCCGGGCGTCGCGGTGGTCCCGGCGGCCGGCAGCGACCCCCTTCCGGTCGCGGTGGCTCCCACGGCATCCGCGCGTCGTGTCGTGCGCGCCTGGCCGACTCCGCGCGAGAAGCGCCGCTCGAGGAAGTACTGCCCGATCATGAGGATCGAGGTGAACAGCAGGTACCACGACGAGGCGACGAGCAGAAGCGGCACGGGGTCGAAGATCTCGACCGAGATGTCACGCGCGCGCCCGTAGAGGTCGAAGCTGAACGGTACGGCCGCGACGAGCGAGGTCGTCTTGAGCATCGAGATGACCTCGTTGCCCGTCGGCGGGATGATGACGCGCATGGCCTGCGGCAGCACGATGCGCCGCATCGTGAGCAGCCAGGCCATGCCGAGGGCCGTCGCCGCCTCTTCCTGCCCCTTGTCGACCGAGAGGATGCCGGCGCGCACGATCTCGGCCATGTACGCCGCCTCGTTGAGGGCGAGGCCGATGACCGCGAGCCAGAAGTCGTCGATGACGTTCTTGGTCTCGAAGCTCAGCCACGGCGCCGAGAAGGGGATGCCGATGTCGATCGTCGAGTAGATCGTCGCGAAGAGGCCCCAGAACGCGAGCTGCACGTAGACGGGCGTGCCGCGGAAGATCCAGAGGTAGAGCCATGCGACGCCCTTGACGACGGGATTGCCCGAGAGGCGCATGACGGAGAGCACGATGCCGACCACGATCGCGATCGCCATCGAGTAGATGGTCAGCAGGAGGGTGTTGAGCGCGGCTTGCGAGATGCGCCTGTCGAAGACGTACTTGGCGAAGTTGCCCCAGCCGTAGGCTTCGTGCCCCGCCGCGTCGATGATGAAGAGCGCGAGCAGCAGCACGAGCATGATCGCGACGACGATGCGACCCGGGTGCTTGAGCCGGATGGCGCGGATCGGCTCGGCGGCGGCGCCGCCGCCCGGCGGCACGGTCTCCCGTGCCACCGGACGGTCGGAGTCGGACCCGGACATCGGGTCAGCCAGCGGTCGCCGCGTTGATCGTGATCGAGTCGACGGCGCCCGCGTCGACGCCCCACTTCGTGAGGATCTCCGTGTAGGTGCCGTCGTCGACGAGCGACTGCAGGGCCGCCTGGATGGCCTGCGCGAGCGGCGAGCCCTTGTCGACGGCGATGCCGTAGGGCGCGACGTCGAAGGCGTCACCCGCGACCTCGATCTTGTCCTTGAGCTTCGAGACGGCGTACTGCGTGATGGGCGAGTCGGCCGTCATGGCGTCGGCGCGGCCCTGAGCGAGCGCGTTGCTCGCCTCGTCCTGCTTCTCGAACTTGAGGATGTCGATGGGCTCCTTGCCGGCGTCGGTGCGCCGAGCATCTCGACGGGTTCGCGGTGACCCGCAACGGCTGGGTGCAGTCCTACGGTTCGCGCGCCACGCGCCCCTCCATCCTGTGGGGCGATGTGTCACGGCCCGCCCCCATCACGGTGCGCTGGTCGACCTACACGCAGGGTCTCACCGAGAAGCCCGTCAAGGGGATGCTGACGGGTCCCGTCACGATCCTCGCGTGGTCCTTCGTGCGCGACGACCAGCCGCTCGGCGAGACGGCCTACCAGGTGGCGCTCGCGCTGCGTGACGAGATCGCCGACCTCGAGCAGGCGGGGATCGGCGTCATCCAGGTCGACGAGCCTGCCTTGCGCGAGCTCCTGCCGCTTAGGAAGCGCGACCAGGCCGCCTACCTTGACTGGTCGGTGTCGGCGTTCCGGCTCGCGACGAGCGGCGTCGACGATCGCACGCAGATCCACACGCACTTGTGCTACTCGGAGTTCGGCGTCGTGCTCGACGCGATCGATGCCCTCGACGCCGATGTGACGTCGATCGAGGCGGCGCGCAGCCGCATGGAGGTCGTGCCCGAGCTCGAGCGCAGCGGCTTCGCGCGCGGCATCGGCCCGGGCGTCTACGACATCCACTCGCCGCGCGTTCCGAGCGTCGAGGAGGTGCGTGACCTCATCGGCATCGCGCTCGACGCGATCCCCGAGCGGCAGTTGTGGATCAATCCCGACTGCGGCCTCAAGTCGCGCGGCTACACCGAGACCGTCGCCTCGCTCGAGAACATCCTCGCGGCGACGCGCGAGGCGCGCGCCTCGCTGGGAGCCTGACGCGCCCTGACACACGATGCGCTCAGCCGAGGCAGGGCGTCCGCCCAGGCGGGCGTCCTAGCCTCGGCAGCGTGCAGTTGGCAGTCCACGAGTCGGGCGCGGGGTCGCGCACGGCGATCCTCATCCACGGCATCATGTCGGACCATCGCGCGTGGCACCGCGTGAGCGCCGAGCTGCAGGCGAAGGGCTTCCGCGTCCTCGCGGTCGACCTCGCCGGGCACGGCGCATCACCGCGGTCTCGTCGCTACACCCCGCGCGGTTGGGCTGACGACGTGGTCGAGACGGTGACGCCGTTGCTCGACGGCCCACCGGACCTCGTCATGGGGCACTCGCTCGGCGGGCTCGTCGCCTCGATCGCCGCCGATCGTCTCGCCCCACGCGCCGCGATCTACGTCGACCCGGCGTTCGCCTTCCCGCGCGGCATCCGGGGCCTCGCCTTCAAGCTCGGCTTCGCGCTCGCACCGCGTCCGCGCCGGTCGGCGCTCGTGCGCTGGAACCCGCGCTGGAGCGCGCGCGACGTCGACAACGAGCTCGCGGCCCTGCGCGAGTGGGACAAGCGCACCGTGCTCGGCTTCGCCGACACACGACCCGTCGTGCCGCCCCTTCGGCTCGTCGCGCCGAGTCTCGTGGTGCTCGCCGAGAAGAGCCTGCTCGTCACCGAGGCTGCTGCTTCGGGGCTGCGACGACTCGGCATGACGGTCGTGACCGTCGCCGGGTCGGGGCACACGGTCTTCCGCGACGACCACGCGGGCTTCATGCGCGTCGTCGAGGAGTGGCTCTCGCGCCACGGCCCCGCGACGGCGCGCTAAGCGGCGCTTGCTCGAGCCACCCGCGTCACGACGACCTCCCACGGGCGCAAAGTGCCATCACGCCTCGGATCCGTGTGGTTGGCGAGCACGACCTCGCCGCCCGGATCCGGGGATGATGCGGGCACGCTCGAGAGGTTCGCCCGCAGCACGAGCGCCTCGCCGTCCTGTTCGCGTGCGAACGACACGACGGGCAGCGTCGCATCGAGTGCACGGAATGCGCCCGTCACGACGAGCGGCTCGCGGTGCCGCAGCGCGATGAGCTCGCGGTAGAAGCCGTACACGGATGCCGGGTCATCCCGCTGCGCCGCCGCGTTGATCGTGCGATGGTTCGGGTTCACCGCGATCCACGGCTCACCGCTCGTGAACCCCGCGGCGTGGCTCGCATCCCACTGCATGGGGGTGCGCGCGTTGTCGCGCCCGATGCGCCGGATGCGCTCCATGACACGGGGGAGCGCCTCGGGGTCGTCGGCGAGGGCCTCGGCGACGTAGTTGAGCGACTCGATGTCGCGCAGCTCGTCGACCGAGCCGAAGGGCATGTCGGTCATGCCGAGCTCCTCGCCCTGGTAGATGAAGGGCGTGCCGCGCTGCAGGTGCAGCACCGCCGCGAGGGCCGTCGCCGACTCCCGCCAGTAGCGCTCCGGGTCGCCGAAGCGGCTCACGACGCGCGGCTGGTCGTGGTTGCTCCAGTAGAGGCTGTTCCAGCCGCGGTCGGCGAGCCCCTCCTGCCAGCGGACGAGCGTCGACATGAGGTGGCCGCGGTCGAGCTCGGCGCCCGACCACTTGCCGTCCGGGCCATGGTCGACGCCCATGTGCTCGAACTGGAACACCATGTCGACCTCGCGGCGCGCGGGGTCGGTGAAGTCGACGGCGTCGGCGATCGTCACGCCGGGCATCTCGCCGATGCTCAGCACGGGCTCGTCGCGGCCGCGGAAGACCTCCTGGTGCATCTCGTGCAGGAACTCGTGGATACGTGGTCCGCACGCGTAGAAGGGGAAGCCGTCGCCGAAGCGCGCGCCGGGCTTCACGGGTGCGTCGGGGAGCGTCGGGTCCTTCGAGATGAGGTTGATGACATCCATGCGGAACCCGTCGACGCCCCGGTCGAGCCACCAGTTCATCGTCTCGTAGACGGCGGTGCGCACCTCGGGGTTCTCCCAGTTGAGGTCGGGCTGCTTGCGCGAGAACAGGTGCAGGTAGTACTCGCCGCTCGCGGGGTCGAACTCCCAGGTGCTGCCCGAGAAGAAACCCGCCCAGTTGGTGGGCTCGGCGCCCGGCTCGCCGCCCTCGAAGCCTGGGCGCGGTGGACGCCACCAGTACCAGTCGCGGCGCGCGCTGCCCCGTCCGGATGCGGAGTCGCGGAACCACGGATGCTCGTCGGAGGTGTGGTTCACCACGAGGTCGAGCACGAGCCGCATGTCGCGCCGGTGCAGTTCCTCGGTGATGCGATCGAGCGTCGCGAGATCGCCGAACACGGGGTCGACGTCGCGGTAGTCGCTCACGTCGTAGCCGTTGTCGTCCTGCGGCGAGGGGTAGATGGGCGAGAGCCACACGACGTCGACGCCGAGGTGGTCGAGGTGGTCGATGCGCTCGAGCACGCCGCCGAGGTCGCCGATGCCGTCGCCGTCCGAATCGGCGAAGCTGCGCGGGTAGATCTGGTAGACCACCGCGTCGCGCCACCACGTGTCGTAGTCGCGGCGGGTCATCCCGCGTTCCCCTCGTCGGGCGCGAGCTCCACGAGCACGACCTGCCAGGCCGCGAGGCGTGGCAGGGTCGCGACGACGCGGTCGCCGTCGGCGACGCACGGTACGTCGATGAGGCGGCCCTCGGCATCCGGATCGGCGACCCGGATGCGCGGCACGCGTCCGCGCACGGGCCGCACGCGCAGCTCGATCACGCCGGGGTCGCCGAAGGGGGCGCGCGCGGCATCCCACAGCGCATCCTCCTGGCCCACGAGGTTCACGAGGTGGACGACGAGGCGGTCGCCGGCGGAGGTGATGCGTCTCCAGACCGTGCCGGCGACCGCCTCCTCGCTCACGACGGCCGCGGTGCAGCGCACATCGCAGTCGCCGTTGTAGTCGCCCGCGTAGGCCGCGGTGACGTCCGAGAGGGCGGGATCGAGCAGGAGCTCGTCGTGCTCGACGAGGAAGTCGTACCAGCGGCGCAGCATCTCGGCGGTCGAGGGCTCGACGACGTGATTGCGCACGTAATACGGGTCGACGAGGATGCGGTCGGCCTCGCCCGCGAGCAGCTGCGTCGCGCCGTGCGAGAAGAGCGTCGCCATCGTGAGGCGCGTCGCGCGGTCGGCCGCGTCGGTAGGCGCGGCGTCGTAGACGTGCTGATAGGCCGCCAGCACGACGGGGCGCTCGCCGCCCAGCAGGCGGGCGCGCGTGGCGGTCGCGGCGAGGGATCCGAGCGTCGTCTGCGGCTCCCACGGTTCGATGTAGACCGCGTCCTGCGGGCTCGACGCCGTGCGCCAGGTGGGGAAGTCGTTGACCTGGTTGAAGACGAGGCGCGCATCCGGAAGCTCCTCGCGCACGCCCGCGATCATCGTCGCGAACGACTCGGCGACGTCGACGAGGGCTCCGTCGGCACGCACCGCGTGCTTCGGGTAGCCGTACTGGTCGAGGTGGAAGCCCGCGAAGCCGACTTCGGCCGCTGCTGCCGCGAGCTCGGCGCGGAAGTGCGCGAGCCAGTCGGCGGATGCTGGGTCGACGATGAACAGGAAGTCGCCGAGGGCGTACGGCCGTCCGGCGGCATCGAGCAGTGCGTCGTGCTCCCACCCCGGCCACTCGGCGGGGCCGACGGCGTAGACGGCGGCGTAGCCGAGCGGGTCGGCGCCGCTTCGCCCCACGGCGGCCGCGTAGCGGCGCACGGTGTCGAGCGACACGGGCTGGCCGAGGGCGTCGAGGTACTCCTCGCCGCCCCCGAGCAGCTCGGCATGGCGGTACGCCCAGTCGTAGAACTGCACACCCGTGAGATGCAGGCGCCGCACGGTGTCGACGATCCCCGTGGCATCCGCACCCGGCGGATACGCCGCGACGAAGCCGTAGCGCAGACGGCGTCGCGCATCCGCCGTCACCTCGATCGCCGTGCGGGCCGCGATCACGTCGTCACGCAGCAGCTCGACGCCGTAGCCGCCCGTGGGGAGCGTCCCGAGCTCGATCCACGAGCCGCCGTCGTAGGGCAGCTCCCGCACGAGCTCCCCGAGGCGCAGCACGCGCACGCGTGCCGGGGCGGCATCCGCCCCGCGCACCTCGACGCGCACCTCGGCGTCCGGCTGGAAGCTCGCCCGTTCGGGGAGCAGTTCGATCATGATCATCCCTTCACGGCCCCCGAGACAAGGCCCTGCACGAAGTGGCGTTGGAAGACGAGGAACACGACGATCACAGGGATGACCGCCATGACGGACGCCGCGAACACGACACCCCACTGCACGGCGTTGTTGCCCTGCCCCGCGAGCAGGCGGATGGCGATCGGCAGCGTGCGCGCCTCGGGGTCGTTGATGATCGTGAGCGCCCAGGCGAACTCGTCCCAGCAGGCGAGGAACGTGAAGATCGTCGCCGTCGCGAGGCCGGGCTTCGCGAGCGGGAGCGCGAGACGCCAGTAGCGGGTCCACGCGTTCGCGCCGTCCATCTGCATCGCCTCGTCGAGCTCGGCGGGTGTCTGCTCGAGGAAGCCGCGCAGCAGGAAGGTGTTGAGCGCGAGCGAGCCCGCGACGTAGAACACCACGAGTCCGCCGAGTGAATCGAGCAGCCCGACGTGCTTCGCGAGCACGAACTGGGGGATGAGCAGCATGACCGCGGGGATCATGAGCCCCACGAGCAGGATGCGGAAGATCACCTCGCGCCCCGGGAAGCGGAACCGCGCGAAGGCGTACGCCATCATCGAGCTCAGCAGCACGGAGATCGCCGTGGAGATCGTCGCGACGACGAGCGAGTTGACGAAGTAGCGGGGGATGTCCTGCGCGTCGAGAGCCTGCGCGTAGTTGCCGAGGGTGGGGTTCTCGGGGACGAACTGGGGCGGTGTCGTGAGCACGTAGCTGTTGGGCGTGAACGAGATCGCGACCATGTAGAGGAACGGCGCGATCATGAGCAGGGCCCCGGCGAGGAGCACGACGTGGCGCACGGTGCCGAGCCCGATGCCCGCGGCGCGGCGCGTCGAGCGGCTCACGGGGTCACCCCGTCGCGGTCGCGGAACAGGCGCAACTGGGCGAGCGAGAGCACGAGCACGACGAGCGTCAGGATCACGGCGATCGCCGATCCGTAGCCGAACTCGAGGTCGCCGAAGGCGAGCCGGTACATGTAGGTGAGCAGAACATCCGTGCGCCCAGCGGGGCCGCCGCCCGTCATGAGGTACACGGAGATGAAGACGTTGAAGGCGCCGATCACGAGCATGACGGTCACGAAGGCCATCGCAGCACGGATGGCGGGGAGCGTCACGGCGCGGAAGCGCTGCCAGCGGTTCGCCCCGTCGACCGTCGCGGCCTCCATGAGCGACTGCGGCACGCCCTGCAGCGCCGCGAGGAAGATCATCATCGACCAGCCGACGCCTTTCCACACGCCGAGCGCCGAGATCGCGAGCATGCCGGACCAGCGGTCGGCGAGCCACGACGTGTCGCCGCCCGTGACGCCGGTCGTGCCGAGCGTCCAGTTGATGAGGCCCTGGTCGGCGAACAAGAAACGGAAGAGCAGTGACACGACGACCCAGCTCGTCACGACCGGCAGGTAGTAGAGCACGCGGAGGAAGGGGCGGATTGGGCTGCGTGCGTGCAGGAGGAGCGCGACGACGAGGCCGAGCACAATCTGCGGCGGGATCGTCGCGATGAGGTAGAAGACCGTGTTGCCGAAGGAGAGCCAGAAGTGATCGTCGCCGAGGGCGCGCGCGTAGTTCGCGAGACCGAGGAACTCGCTCGTCGCGCCCCCGATGATGCGCCAGTCGTAGAGGCTCATCTGCACGGCTTGGGTGATCGGGTAGACGACCGTCACCGCGAAGAGCACGAAGCCCGGAAGCAGGAAGAGGTACGGGGTCGCCGGGAACCGCCGACGTCGGGTGCGAGGGCGCGGGCCCGGGGCGACGGCATCTGCCGCCGCCCGGGCCTGCAGGGAGGAGATGGTCACGATGCGAGCAGCTCGTCGATCTTCGCGGCGGCGTTCTCGAGCGCCTCCTTGACCGAGATGGCTCCCTCGAACGCCGGCACGAGCTCGGTGTTGAGAATCGTGTCGACCTCCGACGCGTTCGGGATCGCGAGGCGGTTGCGCGCCGTCGCGAGCTGCTCGGTGAAGACCGCGAGCTGCGGGTCGAGCTCGATCTGCTTGTCGCCGAGGCTCTCGATGACGGTCAGCTGACCGGTCGGCACGAGGGCGAGCTGGAACTCCTCGCTCTGCGTGAACCGGATGAAGTCCATCGCCTCCTCCTTGTGCTTCGAGCTCGCCGTGAGCACGATGTCCTCGCCTCCCACGACCGAGATCGAGCCGCCGTCTCCCGCGGGCACGGGCGAGTACACGGGAGCGAAGTCGGGGAACTGCCCTGCCCAGATGCCGGTCATCCACGGCCCGTCGAGGATCGTGGCGTAGTTGCCTCCCGGCAGCCCCTCGCTCGTGGAGATCGCACCCTCGTTGCCGACGAGACCGCTCGAGGCCTGGCCTGCCTGGTAGAGGTCGACGAGCATCTGGATCGTCTTCACGTTCGCGGCGGAGTCGAGGTAGCCGGTCGAGGTCGTGAGGTCGGCATCCGTGATGTCGCCGCCGCCCGACCAGATCCACGGCATGAGGTTCCACGCACCGAGACCGCCGTCCGCGAACGCCGTGATGTCGGTGCCGTCCAGGGCCTCGGCCATCGCCTGGAGCTCCTCGAAGGTCGCGGGCGGCGCCGAGAGGCCGGCCGCCTCGAGTGCGGCGGGGTTGGAGATGAGCACGCGCGTGTTGGTGTCGAGCGGGAGGCCGTAGTACTCGCCCTCCCACAGGTTGGTCGCGAGCACGCCCGGGTAGGTCGCGTCGGCCAGCTCCTGGAAGTCGTCCATCTCCTGCGAGAGCGGCACGAGCACGCCCAGGTCGGCGAAGCGCGGTACCCAGCCGAGGTCGGCCCGCACGAGATCGGGGAGCTCGTCGCCCGCCGCGCTCGTCGTGAGCTTCTGGAGCAGGTCGTCGTAGGGCACGTCGAGGTATTCGACCTGGACGCCGGGGTTGGCCTTCTCGAAGGCCGGGATGAGAGTCGACTCGAGCACATCCTGCTGGGTCGAGTTGCCGCCGTTGCCGTACGAGCCCCAGAACGTGATCGTGACGGTGCCGTCGGAGTCGCCTCCATCGTCGGCGGAGCATCCCGCGGCGATGAGGGCCATCGCCGCGACGGTGGACCCCGCGGCGAGGATTCGGATCGGACGCTTCATTGCAGTCTCCTGTCGGAAGGGTTCCCCTCGGGAAGGGGCGACGCATCGAGTTCTTTCTATGGCAAAAGAAACTCGGCGTCAAGTCTGGCGAGATCGTGCCATGATGGCGATTATTGCTTCAGTAGATGAAATAACGAGAGCGGTTCGATGACGAAGGCGACCTGGACACCGGATGCAGGCGCGACGCGCGCCGTCGCGCTTGAGGTGCTCATCAACGGCCCCATCTCGCGCAGCGAGATCGCAAGGAGGCTCGAGCTCTCGCCGGGCTCGCTCACGCGCCTCAGCACGCCGCTCCTCGAGGCGGGCATCCTCATCGAGGCGGAGGAGCGATCCGAGGGCCGTGCGGGCCGCCCGTCGCGGCCGCTCGACATCGTGCCCGACTCACGCCGCTTCCTCGGCGCGAAGCTCGCGGGCGACCGGCTCGTCGTCGCGCTCACCGACTTCCGGGCGAGCGTGCTCGCATCCGAGACCGTGCCGCTTCCCGATCACGAGGTGCCCGCCGTCGTCGCAGCGATCGTCGATGCGGCCGCGCGGCTCGGCGCGGAGGCTCCGGGCCTCACGGGCATCGGCATCGGCGTGGGTGCGCTCGTGGGCGAGGGGCGCGTGCTGAGCGCGCCCTTCCTCGGCTGGCAGGACGTGCCGCTCGCCGAGCTCGTGACCGAGGCGACGGGCATCCCCACCGTCGTCGAGAACGATCTGGTGGCCTTCACCGAGTACGAGCACTGGTTCGGGGCGGCCAAGGCGTGCGAGCGCTTCGCAGTCGTGACGCTCGGTGCGGGCATCGGTTACGGGCTCGTCGTGCACGACCGCATCGTGCTCGACGACGACTCCGGCATCGGGCTCGTCGGCCACTGGCCTGTCGACCCGTTCGGCCCCGTGTGCGTCGCGGGCCACCGCGGCTGCGCGCGCAGCGTCCTCACGACGGATGCCGTGGTATCAGCCGCCTCGTCGGCGCTCGGCCGCGAGCTCGACTACGACGAGGTCATGCGCCTCGCGGCGCTCGGCGATCCCGGCGCGCGCCGCGTCGTCGACGACGCCGCGCGCGGACTCGGGCGCCTCATCGCGGCGATCGGCAACCTCGTGATGCCCGAGCTCGTCGTTCTCGGCGGTGAGGGCGTTCAGCTCGCGGCGATCGGAGCGGATGCCGTGCGCGAGGGTATCGCGCGCGATCGCGACCCGCGGGCGGCCGAGGTGCGGCTCTCGCTCACCGACGGCGACGACACCGAGTGGTGCCGCGGCGCCGCCGTCATCGCGATCCAGGAGTACGTCGCAGCGCGGAGCCCGCGCTGACGCGAGTCAGACCGAACGCAAGACCGCCACGACCTTGCCGAGCACCTCGGCCTGATCGCCGAGGATCGGCTCGAACGCCGTGTTGCGCGGGAGCAGCCACGTGTGGCCGTCCCGCTGGCGGAAGACCTTGACGGTCGCCTCGCCGTCGAGCATCGCCGCGACGATCTCGCCGTTCTCGGCCGTGTTCTGCGCGCGGACGACGACCCAGTCGCCGTCGCAGATGGCGGCGTCGATCATCGAGTCGCCCGAGACCTTGAGCATGAAGAGCTCGCCCTTGCCGACGAGCTGACGGGGGAGCGGGAAGATCTCCTCGACCTGCTGCTCCGCCGTGATGGGCACGCCGGCGGCGATGCGGCCGACGAGCGGCACCATGGCGGCGTCGCCCACGGGGGTGGCGGCCGAGGCGTCCTCGGCGACGGGGATGTCGATGAGCACCTCGAGCGCGCGGGGGCGGTTGGGGTCGCGGCGCAGGTAGCCGGCGAGCTCGAGCTGGTTGAGCTGGTGGGTCACGCTCGAGAGCGACGCGAGGCCGACGGCGTCGCCGATCTCGCGCATGCTCGGCGGGTAGCCGCGGCTGGAGACGGAGCGCTGGATCACCTCGAGGATGGCGAGCTGCTTCTCGCTGAGGCTCTTGCGGCGCCGCGTCGCGGGGCGCTCGTCGGCCTGCTCGATGTCGCTCATGTGGCCTCCCACGGCTCGTCTCTCACGGGCTCGGGATGCGATGTCGGTGGTCCGTGATCGGATTCATCCCGTCGATCGAAACTGTATCCGCTTCGTCGGGTGCGGGCAAACATCCGTTCGAGTGTGTCGCCGGATCCGATCCCCGAGTTCACGGGGATCAAGGAATTCTCTGCGGGGGACTTGAACGTTTGTTCGATCGAAGATAGATTCGGAACACAGCTTCGCATCCGGCCTCCCGGCCGAGGCCGGATGCCGAAGCTGTCCAACGGGCCACCGCCCGGACCACAGGAGGATCAGATGAGCACCGTCACCCTCACCGCCCCCGGCTTCTCCGGCGCGCGCACGTCCGTGCGTCCCACGGCGCGTCCGCGACTGCGTCTCACCCGCCGCGGTCGCGTGGTGTTCGGTGCGCTGCTCGCGGCCCCCATCGCGGTCGCCCTCACGCTCTCGGCGTTCTCCGGTTCGCCCGCCCAGGCGGGGTCGACGGTCTCGACCGCCTCCTTCGAGTACATCTCGGTCGCGTCGGGGGAGTCGCTGTGGGATCTCGCCGCGTGGATCGCCCCCGAGGCCGACCCGCGCGACGTCGTCGCCGGCATCGTCGAGCTCAACCAGCTCGCCACGACCGAGGTGCACCCGGGCCAGCGGCTCGCGATCCCCGCGGAGTACTCGGCGCGCTGACCGCGCAGGGCCCACCCGCGCTCGCGCTGACCGCGCTCGGGGCCGGACGGCCCAGGCTCGCTCACTAGAATCGCCGGGTGGCCTCCCTCTCCGATCTCCCGATCCGCGACGACCTGAGGGGCCTCACCCCCTACGGCGCGCCGCAGAAGCACGTTCGGTACGCGCTCAACGTCAACGAGAACACCCACCCGATCCCGGAGCCGGTCGCGCGAGAGATCGTGGAGTCCCTCGCACGTGCGGTGCTCACCGCGAACCGCTACCCCGACCGTGAGTTCACCGCGCTGCGCGAGTCGCTCGCGCGCTACCTCGGGCACGAGTTGACGGCCGACCACATCTGGGCGGCCAACGGCTCGAACGAGATCATCCAGCAGCTGCTTCAGGCGTTCGGCGGCCCCGGCCGCAGCGTGCTCGGCTTCCCTCCCACCTACTCGATGCACCCCATCATCACGGCCGGCGTCGGCAGCGCCTGGATCACGGCCGAACGCGACGCGGGCTTCGACATCAGCCCCGAGACCGCCGTGCGGGCCATCGAGCAGCATCGCCCCGACCTCGTCTTCTTCTGCACGCCCAACAACCCCACCGGCACGGGCCTCGCGCTCGAGACGATCGAGGCCGCCTACGACGCGACCGACGGCATCGTCTTCGTCGACGAGGCCTACGCCGAGTTCATGCCGAAGGGCAGGCCCTCGGCGCTCACCCTCCTGCCCGGGCGCGAGCGGCTCGTCGTCTCCCGCACCATGAGCAAGGCGTTCGCCTTCGCGGGGGTCCGCGTCGGCTACCTCGCCGCCGACCCCGTCATCGCGGACGCGCTGCGTCTCGTGCGCCTGCCGTACCACCTGTCGGCGCTCACCCAGGCCGCCGCCGTCGCGGCGCTCGCGCACGCGGACGAGATGCTCGCGATGGTCGACGACATCTCCGCCCAGCGCGACCGCATCGTCGCCGAGCTCCCCGCCCTCGGCTACCGGCCGTGGCCGAGCGAGGCGAACTTCGTGCTCTTCGAGGGCGTCGAGAACCCGCAGGCCACCTTCCGCGCCCTCCTCGAGCGCGACATCCTCATCCGCGACGTCGGCATCCCGAACACCCTGCGGGTCACGGCGGGCACCGCGGAGGAGACGAGCTTCTTCCTCGAGAGCCTCGCCGCTCTCGGCCCCGGCGGCGCTCGGTAGGCTGAGGGCATGAGCACGCACCGCACCGCCCGCCTGAGCCGTCAGACGAGCGAGTCGAGCATCGAGCTGAGCATCGACCTCGACGGCACCGGCACGTCCGACATCCAGACGACGGTGCCGTTCTTCGACCACCTGCTCACCGCCTTCGCCAAGCACGCCGTCGTCGACCTCACGGTGCGCGCCGAGGGCGACACCGAGATCGATGTGCACCACACCGTCGAGGACACGGGCATCGTGCTCGGCACGGCCATCAAGCAGGCGCTCGGCGACAAGCGCGGCATCGGCCGTTTCGGCGACGCGCTCGTGCCGCTCGACGACGCCCTCGCGCAGGCCGTCGTCGACATCTCGGGCCGTCCGTACCTCGTGCACTCGGGGGAGCCCGCGGGGTTCGAGTTCCACCTCATCGGCGGCCACTTCACGGGTTCGATGGTGCGCCACGTCTTCGAGGCGATCGCGTTCAACGCGGGTCTCACCGTGCACCTCACGGTGCTCGCGGGTCGCGACCCGCACCACATCGCCGAGGCTGAGTTCAAGGCGTTCGCACGCGCGTTCCGTCAGGCGGTCGCGCGCGACGACCGCGTGAGCGGTGTGCCCTCGACGAAGGGCGCCCTCTGACATGACCGCCCCCTCCGTCGTCGTCCTCGACTACGGCTCCGGCAACGTCCACTCGGCGGCGAAGGCCCTCGAGGCGGCGGGCGCGAGCGTCACGCTCACCGCCGACCGGGATGCCGTCATGGCCGCCGACGGCCTGCTCGTCCCCGGCGTGGGCGCGTTCGCGGCCGTCATGGAGTCCCTCGCCGCCGTCCGCGGCGCCGAGCTCATCGAGCGCCGCCTCGCGGGCGGGCGCAAGGTGCTCGGCATCTGCGTCGGCATGCAGGTGCTCTTCGAGCGCGGCGTCGAGCGCGGCGTCGAGACCGAGGGCCTCGGCCAGTGGCCCGGCGTCGTCGAGGAGCTCGAGGCTCCCGTGCTGCCGCACATGGGCTGGAACGCCGTGGAGGCGCCCGAGGACACGGAGCTCTTCGCGGGCATCCGCGACGAGCGCTTCTACTTCGTGCACTCCTACGGTGCGCGTCGCTGGGAACTCGACCCCGTCGGCGCGTTCCGTCAGGCGCGTGTCACGTGGGCCCGGCACGGCGAGCCCTTCGTGGCCGCCGTGGAGAACGGCCCCCTCTCGGCCACCCAGTTCCACCCCGAGAAGTCGGGGGAGGCCGGCATCCGCCTGCTCCGCAACTGGCTCGGCACCCTCTGACGCAGGACGCCCCGCGGCCTGAACTAGTATCTGAACCTTGTGTGCGGGGCGTCCGTCCCGCGGAAAGCCCTGAGATGACCGAGTTCAACACCTCGCCCGCTCTGACCCTCCTCCCGGCGGTCGACGTCGCCGACGGCAAGGCGGTGCGCCTCACCCAGGGCGAGGCCGGCACCGAGACGAGCTTCGGCGACCCCATCGACGCCGCCCAGGAGTGGGCCGACCAGGGCGCGGAGTGGATACACCTCGTCGACCTCGACGCCGCTTTCGGCCGCGGCAACAACACCTCGGTGATCAAGAAGGTCATCAAGAACACGCCCCGCCGCGTCAACATCGAGCTCTCCGGCGGCATCCGCGACGACGCGAGCCTCGAGGCCGCCCTCGCGACGGGCGCGAAGCGCATCAACCTCGGCACGGCCGCGCTCGAGAACCCCGAGTGGGCGGCCCACGTCATCGCCGAGTACGGCGAGGCGATCGCCGTCGGCCTCGACGTGCGCGGCACGACGCTCGCCGCTCGCGGCTGGACGAAGGAGGGCGGCGACCTCTGGACGGTGCTCGCTCGCCTCGAGGAGGCAGGCTGCGCGCGTTACGTCGTGACCGACGTCACGAAGGATGGCACCCTCAAGGGACCGAACCTGCAGCTGCTCTCGGACGTCATGGCCCGCACCCCCAAGCCCGTCATCGCGTCCGGCGGTGTCGCGTCGCTCGACGACATCGCGGCGCTGCGCACCCTCGTGCCGCAGGGGCTCGAGGGCGCGATCGTCGGCAAGGCGCTCTACACGGGGGCGTTCACGCTCGCCGAGGCGCTCGACGTCGCGAGCGACTGAGACGCCGCCCCGGATGGACCACGACCACCGGCACGCCGACAGCGCCGGCATCCCCTGGGAGGGGCGCCGGTTCCACGAGAACCCGTCGGCGGGTGACGACGGCTCGGCGCCCGAGCGGCTCATGGCGGCGATCCGGCGCCTGCGCGCGGGGGAGGCCGGAGTTCAGGACGTCGTCGCGGTGCTCCACGGGGAGCGCCTGCTCGTGCCGCTCGTCGCCGAGGCGGGCGACCACGGCATCGGCCCCTACGGGCAGAAGGTCGACAAGACGCAGGAGCTCTCGATCGTGACGGTGCAGGGGCCGGACGGCCGCGCCGTGCTGCCCGCGTTCAGCTCGGTCGACGCGATGCGGCGCTGGAACGCCGAGGCGCGCCCCATTCCGATCCAGGCGAGCCGGATCGCGCTCGCCGCGGCATCCGAGGGCACTCCGCTCGTGGTCGTCGATCCGGGCTCCGAGACCCAGCTCGTCGTGCGACGCCCCGCGCTGCGCTCACTCGCCACGGGGGAGCCGTGGACGCCGTCCTTCGAGGACGCGGAGGTCGCGCGCGCCTTCGCCGCGTCGGCCGCGGGGGAGGACTCCGTGCGCACGATCGGCCTCGCCGCGGGCGACCCGCAGTCGCGTCTCTCGGGTCCGGAGCTCGTCGTCGTGCTCGATCTCGCCGAGCAGGGCGCCGAGGAGCGCCGCGCGCTCATCGCGCGCCTGCAGGAGCGCTGGAGCGCCGACGAGGTCATCGCGGAGCGCGTCGACTCGATCGCCGTCCGCTTCGCGCACTGAGGTGTCGCTTTCGGTCGCTCGCGACGCGCGTGAGGCGACAAGAACTGACACCTCGGACGGGGCAGGCGACTGGAGACGACACCTCGGATGGCCGGGTCAGGCGACCGGGCCCGTCCATTTCTCGCCGGGGCCCTTGCCGTGCTCGTCGGGGAACGGCGAGGCCTCGCGGAACGCGAGCTGCAGCGAGCGCAGTCCGTCGCGGAGGGCGCGCGCGTGGTGGTCGCCGAGGTGCGGCGCGGATGCCGTGACGAGCCCCGCGAGGGCGTCGATGAGTTTGCGGGCCTCGTCGAGATCGGTCTGGGAGTCGGGGTCGTCGGCGAGGCCGACCTTGACGGCGGTCGCGCTCAGGAGGTGCACCGCGACGGTGTTGATGACCTCGACCGCGGGCACATCGGCGATGTCCCGGATCTCCTCCCCGACGTCGTGCTGGTCGGCGGCGGTCACGGGCTCTTCGGTCACGGGGTTTCCTCTGCTATCCTTATGCGGGCTCCGGGGCCATCTCCCCGGTACGACGCAAGTGGAGAGATCCCACCCGCTGACCGCCTCTTCAGGTTATCGGGTTCGAGTTGGCAGCCGGTTCGCACGAGCCGGCGGCGCACTCCGCCGGCCACGGCCGGTTGCACGGGTGCGGCTCCCTTCACCTGTGTTCCTGCAGAACGAGTGAAGGAGACCCGCATCAGCGATCCCAGAACCAACGACCGAATCCGCGTCCCCGAGGTCCGCCTCGTGGGCCCTGGCGGAGAGCAGGTCGGCGTCGTCCGCATCGAGGACGCCCTGCGCCTTGCGCAGGAGGCCGATCTGGATCTGGTCGAGGTGGCGCCCAACTCCAAGCCTCCCGTGGTCAAGATCATGGACTACGGCAAGTTCAAGTACGAGCAGGCCCAGAAGCTCAAGGAAGCCCGGCGCAATCAGGCGAACACGATCCTCAAGGAGGTCCGTTTCCGCCTGAAGATCGACAAGCACGACTACGAGACCAAGCGCAAGCGCGCGGAGGGCTTCCTCCAGGCCGGGGACAAGGTCAAGGCCATGATCCTGTTCCGCGGTCGCGAGCAGTCCCGTCCGGAGCAGGGCGTCCGCCTTCTCCAGCGCTTCGCCGAGGACGTCGCGGAGTTCGGCACGGTCGAGTCCACCCCCACGATCGACGGTCGCAACATGGTCATGATCATCGCCCCGCTCAAGAGCAAGGTCGATGCGAAGGCCGAGCAGAACGCCAAGCGCGCGGCGAACAAGGCGCGCCCCCAGAGCCCGGCGGATTCCGACGGATCCGCCGACAACGCGGCAGCTGCCGACAAGACAGAGGAAGAGTAATGCCCAAGCAGAAGACGCACTCCGGTGCGAAGAAGCGCTTCAAGATCACCGGAAGCGGCAAGGTCAAGAAGCAGGGCGCGGGTATGCGCCACAACTTCGAGCACAAGTCGTCGCGCGTGACGCGTCGTCTCAACCAGGACGTCATCCTGGCCCCGCAGGACGCCAAGGTCATCAAGGGCCTCCTGGGCAAGTAAGCCCGGACGAGTTAGAAGGACTTCAGAGAAATGGCACGTGTCAAGAGGGCGGTCAACGCCGCCAAGAAGCGTCGCACCACGCTCGAGCGCGCCGAGGGCTACCGCGGTCAGCGGTCGCGCCTCTATCGCAAGGCGAAGGAGCAGGTCACCCACTCGCTCGTCTACGCCTACCGCGACCGTCACGCGAAGAAGGGCGAGTTCCGTCGCCTGTGGATCCAGCGCATCAACGCCGCCGCCCGCGCGAACGGCATCACCTACAACCGCCTGATCCAGGGCCTCGGCCTCGCGGGCATCGAGGTGGACCGCCGCATCCTCGCCGAGCTCGCGGTCAACGAGCCGGCGACCTTCGCGGGTCTCGTGGAGGCGGCGAAGGCCGCCCTCCCGAAGGACGTCAACGCTCCCAAGAGCGCCGCGTAAGCACGGTTCCGACCGTCATTGCGGACACGACGGTGCGCGCCTCCGGGCGCGCACCGTCTTCGTTTTCTACGATCGGAATGTGATCGACAACCCCCGTTCCCCGCGCGTCCGCGCCGTGGCGAAGCTCGCCAAGCGCGCCGCCCGCGAGGAGACGGGTCTCTTCCTCGTCGAGGGACCGCAGGCGCTGCGCGAGGCGCTCTCCTTCCACCCCGAGCTCCTCGTCGAGGTCTTCGCCGTCCGCGGGGTCTTCGACAGGCACCCCGAGCTCGCACGCGGCCTCGCCGCGGCGGGCATCGAGCCCGAGCAGGTGTCGGAGGCCGTGCTCGAGGCGATGGCCGACACCGTGACCCCGCAGGGCGTGGTCGCGGTCGCGAGACAGTCGCCGGTCACCATCAAGGACCTCCTCGCGCGCGGCTCGAAGCTCGTCGCGATCCTCGAGGAGGTGCGCGACCCCGGCAACGCGGGCACCATCATCCGGGCCGCGGATGCCGCGGGAGCCGACGGCGTGATCCTCACAGGCAAGAGCGTCGACGCCTACAACCCCAAGGTCGTGCGCTCCACGACCGGATCGATCTTCCACCTGCCGATCGCGCAGGGCGGCACCCTCGAGCACGCCCTCCAGGCCGTGCGCAAGGCGGGCATGCAGGTGCTCGCGGCCGACATCTCGGGCGACGAGCTGCCGACGCTGCGCGGCCGTCTCGCGGAGCCCACGGCGTGGCTCTTCGGCAACGAGGCGCACGGGCTCACCGACGAGAACCTCGGCTGGGCGGATCAGGCCGTGCGAGTTCCGATCTACGGTCACGCGGAGTCGATGAACCTCGCGACGGCGGCCTCGGTGTGCCTCTACCAGTCGGCTTTCGCGCAGCGCTCCTGACGGGCGCGGGGGGGGGGGGGGGGCCCCGCGGGGGGGCCCGGCCGGGGGGGGGGGAAATAGGTGTCAAATTGGAGCCCCAGCGAGGAATACCACCAC
>WKJB01000116.1_pt1 | contig 22490 bp, 16 predicted proteins | sample 5403331 | NCBI WGS metagenome assembly WKJB01 (sample SAMN13198853, study PRJNA488119) | plastic metagenome | isolation source: water-polyurethane dispersion (WPUD) containing a polyether... | place: Mexico: Mexico City | collected 2016 | reverse complement strand
CGATGAACTGCGCCGTCGGCTTCACGTACGACCAGAGCCAGCCGAGGACCGACCCGCGGTAGCGCACTTGCACTTCCTTGCGGATGAGGAGGCTCAGCAGGTACCGGCGCGAGAAGACGTCGACGAGTCCGCGGCTCGCGCCGGGGCGGACGAAGCCCTGGCTGCCGGAGGACGACGATCGAAGAGACACCGCTTGTGCTTTCGGGTGAGTGGACGTGAGTGGGGGTGGGCCGTCGGCCGCGCCGATCGATCCTAGCCTGGTGCGGCTGGGGATTCGCAGTCCGCGACGCGCCAGAGGACGGTGTCGCCGGCGCGGGCGACCTCCTCGAGGAACGGCGCCCCAGCCGCGCGGTCGATGCCCGCGTAGAACTCCGCCTCGACGGGCGAGCCCCACAGCATCCCGGGGTCGGTGAGCACGTGCTCGATGCCGAGCCGCTGCACGGCGGCGCACACCTCGGGGTCGTCGGCGGCGCGGTCAAGGGCGGACGCGACGAGCAGCTCGTCGGCCGTCCACTCGCCCGTGAGGTGGGGGAAGAGCGGCTCGCGGCCGGCCAGGGCCCAGGTGAGGGCGGCGCCGCTCCACGGGTTGCCGGCGATGACGGCGCCCTCGGGCACGAGCTCGTCGAGCTGCTCGAGGAAGCGGTACTCGTCCTCGTCGAGCATGACGCCGGGCGTGCCGGCGGGGGCGATCGCGAACGCGCCGCGCACCTCGCCGTGCTCGACGAGGGTCGCGGGGGCGAGCCACGAGCTGACGGCGACGGCGCCCGTGAGGCCCGCGGAGGCGAGGTCCCGTCCGCGGCGCAGACGGCTCGCGAGGGCGTGCACGCCGAGCGCGGCGAGCGGCACGCCGACGACGGCGACGAGTGCGAGCAGGCGGTACTGGTCCTTGTACCAGAGGCCCGTCGCGAGCTTCGCGAGGTCGGAGTTCGAGCCGGAGGCGAGTGCGAACAGCACGACCGCGAGCACCCAGGATGCGGTGAGCCAGCCCTGGCGGCGGCGCACGGCGACGACCGCGCCGAGCAGCACGAGCGCCGCGAGCAGCACGGGCGGGAGCGCCTCGAACCCGGAGCGGGAGGTGAGCAGCACGGCCTGCGCGAGCGCCTCGCCGATGCTCTGCCTCGCGGTCGCCGGGCCGCCGTTGAGGTGGTCGGAGATGGGGCGGTTGGCGACGTCGTAGGTGCGGTACACGTACCACCAGCCGACCGCGGCGATGCCCGCGAGGGCGACGACGGCGGCGGCGAGGGCAGCGATCGTGACCCCGCGTCGCGCGCGCCAGCCGGCGGCGACGAGCCGGCCGAGCCGCACGAGCACGAGCGGGCCGGCGAGCAGCGCGAAGCTCGGGAGCGACCGCGGGTGGCTGAACGCCTCGACGGCGAGCCAGGCGGCGATCATGAGCCACAGGGTGAGCCGGCCGACGGGCGGCTCGGCGGCGCCGGGGGAGAGCAACGCGGCGGCGAGGGCGAGGCCGAGTGGCAGCGACGCGTACGCGAGGCCCGTCGGGTAGAGGGTGCCCCACGCGAGCATGAGCAGCGGGAACAGCGCGAAGCAGCTCGCGAGCACCGCCCCGATCGCGCCCGCGGCGCGCCGGCGCACGACGACCGCGGCGAGCAGCGCGGCACCCGGCGTCCAGACGAGGCTCGCGGTCGCGATCCAGGCGGCGTTCATGGCGACGGGGATGCTGGCGCCCGTCAGCATGCTCACGAGCGCCGTGAGGGCGTGCCACGCGGCGGGGTAGAACTCGACGTCGTCGCCGGGGTGCGTCACGCGGTACAGGTGGAACGAGGACGCGTCGCCCGTGTCGAGCACGTATGCGGTCGCGTTGAGGTGGAAGACGCCGTCGTACGTCTGGCTGACCGAGTCGAGGGTGCCGAGGGACGCGACGGCGGGCACGGCGATCGCGAGCGAGCCGACCGCGATCGCGATGCCGCTCAGCACGGTCTCGCGGTCCCACGTCCCGAGGCCGGCGGTCCAGGGGCGGCCGGCGCGCGCGAGCGCCCACGCGAGTCCGCGCAGCACGAGCACCGCGACAAGGGCGAGCACGAGCACGGGGATCGGGCCGAACGGGATCCGGAGCCACGCGGCGACGACGCCCGTCGTGCCGATCGCGGCGATCGAGAGCGGCCCCATCGCGGCGAGGTGCCACAGCCCTCGAAGGCGCAGCGCGGCGGCGATGCCCGAGCCGGGCACGGCGACCACCAGCAGCGCGACGGCGACCGCGGCCGACTGGCTGAGGACGTCCGTCATGCTCACTCCCTGCAGCGGCACGGGGTCAGTCCTCCGCGGCGGCCTTGCCGATCATGCCCTCGAGCATGGTCTCGGTCCGGTAGCGACCATACAGCGCCGAGTACGCGGCGCGCGCCTCGGTGCGGGCGGCGGCGAGCGCCTCGGGGTCCGCGGCGAGCTGCTGCAGGCGCTCGAGGAACTGCGCGTTCGAGGTGAGCCGCATGTCGGCCGGCACCTCGTCGAAGCCCTGCGTCGCCTCGAGGGTCGTGAGCACGGGCAGGCCGAAGGAGAGGCCCTCGAAGGCCTTGATCTTGCGGCCGCTCGCGAACCAGTCGGGGTTGAACACCACGTCGACGGAGGCGTAGAACTCGGCCAGGTCCTCGACCTCGCCGTGCACCGTGACGTCCTTCGGGAGGTCGTGGCGGCCGAGCACATCGCACACGCGGCCGGCGATGACGAACTCGATCGCATCCGCGTCCCACTCGGGCACCTCGGAGAAAAAGTTCACGAGCGCGGTCTTGTTGTTGATGTACGACGATCCGACGTAGCCGACGCGCAGCGGGCCCTCGGCGCGCTCGCGCACGGGCAGGTACTGAGGCGGGTCGAACACGGGCACCGTGTGCACGCGGGTGGGGGCGTCGCCGAGGATGCCGGCGAAGTACTCCGACTCGGACTCCTGCAGCGCGATCACGTGGTCGGCGCGGCGCAGGCCCTTCGCCTCCTCGGCCTCGGTCGTCGAGAAGTGGAAGCTCTCGACCATGTCGGCCTCGGCGAAGCGGCTGTTGCGGCCCGCGAAGCGGTCGTGGGTGACGATCACGCGAGTCGCGTCGCGGTTGATGTACTCGAGCGCGCGGCTGAGGAACACGTAGTGGCACACGACGACGTCGAAGTCCCACGCGTCGTCGAGCGAGCGCACCATCTGGATGAGGTCGTCGCCGGCCCAGTCGTCGACCTTGTGGCCGTCGAGCACGAGCTCGCCGTCGACGTAGTGCATCTTCCCGAAGTCGCGCGCGTGCGGCAGGTCGTAGAAGTACGTCCAGTTGTCGCGGCGCATGTTGCCGCCCGCGTTGTTGTACGCGACGACGTGTAGCTGGTAGCCGAGGTCGCGCAGCGAGTCGTTGACGAGGTCGATGATGCGCATCGAGCCGTTCTCGCCCGTCCAGGGCAGGAGCACGAGCGCGTTGCGCCCAGCGAAGCCGTGCGGCATCGAGATGCGCGGGATCATCGTCGTGCCGCCGCTCGTCGGCGCGCCGCCCGAGCGGCGGTACAGGTCGACGGCGCGGCGGAAGACGCTGAGGCGGGCGGCGCGGCGGGCTACGCCGAGCACGACGCGCTTCGCGAAGCCCTTCGCGCGCTGGGCGGCCGACTGCTGGCCGCGCGAGCGCCACATGCGCGCGGGGCTGGACCCGGTGACGTAGCGGACGGACTCGGCGGTGTAGCCGCGCACGAAGCCGTCGAACTCGGGGTCGGAGGTGAGGCCCCCGTTCTCCGCGATGTACCGCGTCACCTCGTCGACGGTTTCGCGCGCGGCGACCGCGAACTCCTTCTTCGCCGACTCGGACAGGCGCCCGAGGTGGAAGTTGAAGTCCATGAGGCTGTGGGCCCAGTAGAGGCCGACGACGTCGCCCGAGAAGCGGCCGCGCGCCTCGAGGTCGGCGCGCAGCGCCGCGTAGTTCGCGAAGTGGGCGAGCGGGTTGCGGTCCGACTTCGACGAGGACCCCTCGGCCATCGACCGGTAGTGGTACACGGGGTAGTCGACGAAGTAGACGTTCTCGGCGACCGTGAACGTCAGGAACTTCCAGACGAGGTCCTGATAGGCGGCGCCCGTCGTCTCGAGCATCGTGATGCCGTTGCCGCGGATGAAGTCGGCGCGGTAGATCGCCGACCAGATCGACGACTCCATCGTCATGACGCGCGGGTTCGCGAGCGGGCGCACGCGGCCCTCGTAGCGGTCGGTGAGGTTCTCGAGCGCGTAACGGCCGGACGTGCCGTCCGGGTACTCGCGCACGAAGCCGCCCTTGACGATGTCGTAGCCGCCGCGCTCGCCCCGGTCGAGGAGCACCTCGAGGGCGAAGGGGTCGAGCCAGTCGTCGGACTCCAGGATGAACAGCCAGTCGCCGGTGGCGCGCGAGAGCCCGTTGTTGACCGCGCGGCCGTAGCCGCCATTGGGCTGCTGGATCGGCACGATGCGCGGGTCCTCGGCCGCGAGGCGATCGATGATCTCCTGCGAGCGGTCGGGGCTTCCATCGTTGACGACGATGATCTCGATGTCGGTCACCGTCTGGTCCATCGCGGACCGGAGGCACTGCTCCAGGTACTTCTCCACGTTGTAGACCGGGACGACGAGACTGACTCTAGGCATGCAGTTTTTCCCAAGCTCGGTACTGGTGGGGCTGTCGGAACCGACTCGCCAGTGTATCCGGACCCTTCCTGAAGCCCGGGTGAGAAGCGCCTGGCCTCAGCGTCTCCTCAGGCGGGCCGGAGCGGCGCTCGGTTAGAGTCGGACCCCGTGGCCACGACTCCGACGAAGACCTCACCGCACCCGCGTCTGGCCTATATCGACGGTCTGCGCGCGATCGCCGTCTCGGCGGTCGTGATCACCTGGGTCTGTCGGCGATGCCGCAGGGCTTCCTCGGCGTCGACGTCTTCTTCGTGATCAGCGGCTTCGTGATCACGCGCTCGCTCATGCAGGCGGGCGACCCGGGCCGCCTTCTGCCGTTCCTCGAGCGCTTCTACCGCCGCCGATTCTGGCGTCTCGCGCCGGCGCTCGTGGTCGTGGTCGCGGTGACGCTCCTCGCCGTGGCGGTCGTGGTGCCGCCGGTGTGGCTCAGTCGTCACATCTTCTACACGGGCGCCGGCTCGCTGTTCGGTATCAGCAACATCGTGCTCTCGAGCGCGAGCGGCTCGGGCTACTTCTCGCAGGCTGCCGACTTCAACCCGTTCCTGCACACCTGGTCGCTGGGCGTCGAGGAGCAGTTCTATGTGCTGTTCCCGCTGCTGTTCTGGTGCGTCTTCGTGTGGAGCGTGCGCCGGATGCAGCGCTGGGCCCGCTGGGTGATCCCGGCGCTCGCGGTGGTGTCGCTCGCGCTCGCCGTGTGGGGCGCGCTCGCCGACCCGACCACGTCGTTCTATCTGCTGCCGACCCGCTTCTGGGAGCTCGCGGCCGGTGCGATCGCGTTCACATACGCCGAGCGGGTGCGGGCCGCGGTCGCGGAGCGACGCGCGCTGATCCTCGGATGGAGTGGCCTCGCCGCGGTGATCGGCGCGCTGTTCCTGCCGCAATCGTGGGCGAGCCCGTTCCCTGCGGGCGTTCTGCCGGTCGGCGGCTCGATGCTGCTGCTGGTTCGGCGCGATGGCGATCGACCGTCGCGACGGCGTCGACTTCTGGCTGGGTCGCCGCCCGATGACGTACCTCGGCCGCATCTCGTACTCCCTGTACCTGTGGCACTGGCCCGTCATCGTGATCATTCGGTGGACGATCGGCGTGAGCGACTGGTGGTCGATCCTGCTCGGCGCTGTGCTCTCGGTCGGCCTGGCGGCGCTCAGCTTCCGCTTCGTCGAGCGGCCGTTCCAGTCGTTCCCGCTCTCGCGCATCGCGCTGCCGTCGCCGGCGGCGGTCGTTGCGGCATCGGCATCGTGAGCGTCGTGATCGCGTTCTACGGTGAGGGCGCCCGCCAGAGTTTCGAGTACCGGGTGCAGACGAAGCCGGTGATCTCCTCCGACAAGGTGACCTTCGATCCGCTCCACCTGCCGACCCTCGGCATGGCCGAGGCGGCGGTCGATGACCCCGAGGCACCTCGGCTGCTCGTGATCGGCGACAGCCACGCGGGCATGCACCACGGCGCCTCGCTCGAGGTCGCGAACGATGCCGGGTTCCGGTTCGTCGGCTCGTCGGTGTCGGGATGCGGGTTCACGCTCAGCGAGGCGGTCGACCTCGAGGGTGCGTGCTCGATGCAGCGCGATGCGCTCGCGACGCTCGAGGAGGGCGACGTCGTCGTGTTCGCGGCCCTGCGTCTGCCGCGCTACCTCGACCAGGACGGCCACCTCTTCGTGCCCGTCGACCAGCTCGACCCGAAGCGCGTCGAGCGCCGCGCGGAGGCGCTCGCGCAGTTCGACGCGATCGTCGGCGACCTCGAGGGGCGCGGCGTGGGGGTCGTGATCGCCGGCCCGACACCCATGTTCGAGTACATCCCGCTGCGCTGCGCCGACTGGTTCAACAGCATGAACCCGGTGTGCGACGGGCGCGCCGAGATCTCGCGCGACGAGCTCCTCGAGCGGGCGTCGTTCGCGAACGCGCAGATCGCGGCGGTGCAGGAGCGGCACCCGGATGCCGTGGTCTGGAACGTGTTCGACGTGCTGTGCCCGGGCGACGTCTGCAGCATCCGCGACGAGAACGGCGAGCTGCTCTTCGCCGACCAGGACCACCTGGGCGGTCGCGGCAACGAGCTCGTGCTGCCTTCGTACCGCGAGGCGGTCGCGGCAGCCGCCGCGCGCTGACGCCGCCGCGGCGGATCCGCGACCGCAGCGGCCGGGCGGCTCAGCCCGGGATGACCTTCTTCGCGCCCGGGACGAGGCGCAGCACCGACACGATCGCGAGCGACGCGACGAACACGATCACGGCGCCGAGCGTCTGCGTGACGAGGCGCTCGGGGGTGAAGCCGATGCGCGGCAGGAGCTCCTCGATCACGAAGTAGTGCGTCAGGTAGATGCCGAGGCTGCACGCCGTGATCTGGCGCACGGTCGCGGCCGCCCAGCGGCGCTCGAGGAGCGGCCCCCAGTCCACCGACTTCACCGCGACGAACACCGCGACCGCGAGCGCGATCGAGACGATCGAGTTGTAGTCGAACAGCAGGCGGTAGGTCTCGCCGCGCTCGTACGAGCCGATGTACGTCACCGCGAAGCGGATCGCGGCGCCCGCGATGCCGCCGAGGTAGATCCAGATGCGCGCCCGCCGCGACAGCTCGGTGTTGGCCAGCAGGTAGCCGAGGATCGGGAACACGACGTAGAGGCCCGCGGTGAGCGGGAACGTCAGCAGGCCGTTCCAGGGCAGGCCGAGGATCTTCGCGAACAGCGGCATGACGCTGCCGAGCGCGAGCCCCATGCCCACGATGTACCAGAGGATGCGGCGCTGGTCGCGCAGAAGGGACAGCACCGGCATCGCGAGGTAGATGGGGAAGAGCGCGAGGAAGAACCAGTAGGTCGGCATGTGCTCGAGCAGCATGAACACCTCCCACAGCCTGCGCGGCGAGAACGCCGCCCAGCCGAGGGAGTCGGTGCGCCAGAGCCACCACACGTACGACAGCAGCACCCAGAACAGGAACGGGATGAGCGCGCGCTGCACGCGCTTCACGAGGAAGGTGCGGGTGTCGTAGCGCTCGCGGTAGCGCATGAGGTTGACGCCGCTCACCATCAGGAAGACGGGCACCGCCCAGTACGCGATGACCTCCACGACGAGCGCGCGCGTCCAGGCGGGGGAGTCGCTGAACCCGTGCACGAGCGAGTTGCTGTGCAGCCACACGACCGCGAAGGTCGCGATGCACGTGAGGATGTCGATGTAGGCCGTGCGGCGGCGCACGACGGGCGCGGCCGCCTGGGGGGCGGAGGTCATTCCTGCCTTTCGGTCGTGACGGGGGTCAGTTCGCGACGTAGGTGGTGGCGCCCGTACGGGAGGTCCAGACGATACGGCCGTTCTCGAACTGCTGGTAGACGCCCGTGTCGGTCGGGATCTCGGTGCTCAGTGGGTAGCCGGCCTTGCCCCACTCCTTGTTGAGCTTCGCCCAGGCGTCGAGAACGCCGCCGCGGACGGGCCACGCGCCGCCCTCGGAGGTGTAGAGCACGCCGTTCTGGAACACCTGGTAGGCGCCGCCGCGGATGAGCCCGGTGAGATGGTCCGACGAGGGAAACCCGAGCCACGGGAATCGGCCCATCGCTTCGACGGAGGCCGTCGGCACGAAGTACGCGCCCGTCTTCGCCGACCAGTAGATGCGGCCCTTGTCGAACTCCTGGTAGACGCCGCCGTTGAACGCGATCTCTACCGAGCGCGGGTAGCCGGCCTTGCCCCACTCCTTGCCGATCTTCGACCAGGCGTCGAGCACGCCGCCGCGGACGGGCCACGCGCCGCCCTCGGAGGTGTAGAGCACGCCGTTCTGGAACACCTGGTAGGCGCCGCCGCGGATGAGCCCGGTGAGATGGTCCGACGAGGGAAACCCGAGCCACGGGAATCGGCCCATCGCTTCGACGGAGGCCGTCGGCACGAAGTACGCGCCCGTCTTCGCCGACCAGTAGATGCGGCCCTTGTCGAACTCCTGGTAGACGCCGCCGTTGAACGCGATCTCTACCGAGCGCGGGTAGCCGGCCTTGCCCCACTCCTTGCCGATCTTCGACCAGGCGTCGAGCACGCCGCCGCGGACGGGCCACACGCCCGCCTCGGAGGTGTAGAGCACGCCACCCTGGAACACCTGGTAGCAGCCGTCCTTGACGAGGCCGCACAGGTGGTCGCTCGTGGGGGCGCCGATCCACGGCTCCTTCGCCATGAGCTCCGCGGTCGCCGCGGGGACCTTCATCGCGCCGGTCGCGGCCGTCCAGTAGATGCGGCCGCGTTCGAACTGCTGGTAGACGCCGCCGGTCGCCACCTTGAGCTCGTCGCTCAGCGGGTAGCCGAACGAACCCCACTCGGAGCCCGTCCCGACCCACGCCGACTTGATGCCGCCGCGCACCGAGAAGGTGCCGCCGGGGTGCGTGTAGACCGTGCCGTTCTCGAAGTTCTGGTAGACGCCGCCGTTGATGAGCCCCGTGTAGACGCCCGAGGTGGGGTAGCCGAGCACGCCGTTCTGTGCGCCCTGGCTGTTCCAGTAGGTGCGGTGCGCGCCCGAGACCGGGTTGCCCATCGTCGTGTAGGAGGCGTAGAGGGCGCCGTTCTGGTGCTCGCGCACGCAGCCGCCGTTGACGAGGCCACACTGGAATCCGGACGTGGCCGGACCGAGCCATCCGCCGTCGCCGCCCGCCGCCGCGAAGGCCGCCTCGATGCGGTCGGGCGCGGGGTTCGTGGGCGAGCCGAACCAGTCGTTCCATAACACCCAGAAGTTGCGGTTGCCGTAGGAGGAGCAGCCGTCGCCCGTGCCGCGGAGGTTCGCGAGCGCGGCCGCGTTGGGCTGGTAGGGCGTGTACGTGTAGAGGGCCGCCGTGGCCTTGTTCTGCACGTTGACGTTGGTGCCGCCGCACGAGGAGTTCGGGCTGTAGCCGATGTACTGCGTGCCGACCGGGCGCCCGAAGAGCGTGCCGGGGCCCGATCCCTGCGAGTGGCCGTAGGCCTTCAGCTGGCGCGTGCCGCCGACGATCTGGTTCGCGACGCCGGCCGCGTTGGGGTTGCACGGCGCCGTGTCGGGGCACGCGTTGCCCATCGCGCGGGCGAGCTGCGTGAGCGAGGGGCTCTTGGAGGTGACGAGCGACTGCTCCTTCTGCATCGTGACGAGGATGACCTTCGCCGAGATGCCGCACGCCTGCTGCGCCGTGAAGATGAGGTGCGCGATCGAGTACCGTCCCGCGGGAACGGCCTCGCAGATGACGTTGCCGTTGGCCGATACGTCGCGCGCGCGCCCGCCGTAGTCGACCGAGTACACGTTGAGGCACTGGCCGTTGCTGCAGCTGCCGATCTTCGAGTCGAGGAAGGCCTGGATCTCGTTCGTCGTCATCGCGTTGCGGTCGTAGAAGAGCGCGTCGTCGATGATCCGACCGGGATCGAACTGGGCGCCGCTGAGGGTCGCCGCCTCGGCGCGCGGGGCCTCCGCGAAGACCGAGATTGGGATGACGAGGGCGGCGAGCGCCGCGACGATGCCTGCGAACCTCGTCGTCCGCCGGACTGCAAATGGACGTGACACGAGCAACTCCCCCGAGTGGTTGCGCGCCGCGTGGTCGGCGCATCCGTACTGACACCCGTGGGGGAAAGGGTACGCGATCGACCTCCGCGGGGCCGGGAGATCCGGGCCTCCGGCGGGGCGCGAGGAGGCCCGTCGGCTAGAATCGGCGAGCCATGAGCACCTCACCCGCCGCCCCGCGCGTCGTCGCCGTCGTCGTGGCCTACAACCGGGCCGAGCTGCTCGATCAGGCCCTTGGCGCGCTGCGCGCGCAGACCCGTCCGCTCGACGAGATCGTCGTCATCGACAACGCGTCGACCGACGCGTCGTCGGCCGTCGCCGAGCGCCACGGCGTGCAGCTCGTGCGCCTCGAGCGCAACACGGGAGGCGCCGGAGGCTTCGCCGCGGGCCTCGCGGTCGCGCTCGACCGCTTCGCCGCCGACCTCGTGTGGCTCATGGACGACGACACCATCCCCACGGAGTCGGCGCTCGCCGAGCTGCTGCGGGTGCGCGAGGAGCTCGGCGACGAGCCGCCGCTGCTCGGCTCGCGCGTGGTGTGGACCGACGGCAGCGACCACCCCATGAACATGCCGCGCCGCCGCCCCGGCGCCGGGGCCGTGCCGCGCGCCGAGGCGCTGGGCGCCCTGCCGGTGCGCTCCTCGTCGTTCGTGTCGATGCTCGTCGACGGCCGCGCCGCGCGCGCCACGACCCTGCCCGTCGCCGACTACTTCATCTGGAACGACGACTTCGAGTACTCGCTGCGCCTGCTGCGCGACCGCCTCGGCTACCTCGTGCCGTCGAGCGTCGTCGTGCACAAGACGCGCGTGCTCGGCTCGACGGATGCCGACCCGGGCGAGCGCTTCTACTACGAGGTGCGCAACAAGCTCTGGCTCCTCCGCTTCTCGTCCGGCCTCCACGGCCGCGAGCGCCTGCTTTACGCGGGCGCGTCGGCGCGCCGCTGGCTGCGCACCTTCCGCCGCTCCGAGGACCGCGCGACCCTCCGCCGCGCCGCGAGCCGCGGCTGGCGCGACGGCTGGCGCACGCGGCCGCGCCCCAACGCCGTGAGCCTCGGCGACCTCCCCGTCGCGGCCGAGGTCGCGCGCCTCGAGGGCGCCGTTCCGCGATGACCGCCGCCACGCCCCAGTTCTCGGTGCTGCTGCCGGTGTACGTCGGCGACGACGCGGCGCACCTGCGCCGCGCGATCGAGAGCATCCGCGAGCAGACGCTGCGCCCCGCCGAGCTCGTCGTCGTCGAGGACGGCCCCGTGGGCGAGGCGACCGCGGCGGTGCTCGCCGACGCGGAGGCCGGCGACCTGCCCGTCGTGCGGGTGCGCCTGCCGCAGAACCGGGGGCTCGCGGAGGCCCTCAACCACGGGCTCGAGGCGTGCGCGCACGAGATCGTCGCCCGTCACGACGCCGACGACGTCTCGGCGCCCGACCGCTTCGCGCGGCAGATCCCGCTCGTCGCCGAGGGGCTCGATCTGCTCGGCAGCGGCATGTGGGAGTTCGAGGCGGATGCCGACGGCGCCGAGCAGCGGGTCGGCACGCGAGTGCCGCCGCTCGACGCGGCCGCGATCCGCGCCGCGCTGCCCCTGCGCGATCCGTTCAACCACCCCACCGTCGTGTACCGCCGCAGCGCCGTGCTCGCGGCGGGCGGCTACCCCTCCGTCGGCACCATGGAGGACTACCTCCTCTTCGCGCGGATGGTCGCGGGCGGTGCGCGCGTCGCCAACCTGCCCGACCCGCTCGTCGGCTACCGCGTGAGCTCGGGCGCGTACCACCGCCGCGGCGGCCTTAAGCTGCTGCAGACCGAGCTACGCCTGCAGCGCGGCCTGCTCGAGGCGGGCGTCGTGACGCGCGGGCAGTACGCGCGCAACGTCGTGCTCCGCGGGGGATACCGCATCATCCCCACGTGGGCCCGCAAGCCGCTCTACCGCCGCCTCTTCACGGGCGCGCGCGGCTGAGAAGCCCCTCCAGCCGCACCCGGTAGCATCGACCCGTCCCCACACGAAAGGCTTGTCGTGTCCACTGACCTTCTCGTCGTCGGATCCGGTTTCTTCGGTCTGACCATCGCCGAGCGCGCCGCGACCGAGCTCGGCCTCAAGGTGGTCGTGATCGACCGCCGCTCGCACATTGGCGGCAACGCCTACAGCGAGAAGGAGGCGGAGACGGGGATCGAGGTGCACCGCTACGGCGCCCACCTCTTCCACACCTCGAACGAGCGCGTGTGGCAGTACGTGAACCGCTTCACGACGTTCACGAGCTACGTGCACCGCGTCTACTCGAACTTCCAGGGCGAGGTCTTCCCGCTGCCGATCAATCTCGGCACGATCAACCAGTTCTTCCGCGCCTCGTACTCGCCCGCCGAGGCCCGCGCGCTCATCGCCGAGCAGGCCTCCGAGATCTCCGCCGACCAGGTCACGAACCTCGAGGAGAAGGCGATCTCGCTCATCGGACGCCCGCTCTACGAGGCGTTCATCCGCGACTACACCGCGAAGCAGTGGCAGACCGATCCGCGCGACCTGCCCGCCGAGATCATCTCGCGCCTCCCGGTGCGCTACACGTACGACAACCGCTACTTCAACGACACCCACGAGGGTCTGCCGGTCGACGGCTACACCGCGTGGATCGAGCGGATGGCCGACCACCCGAACATCGAGGTCCGCCTCGACACCGACTTCTTCGACGCGTCGCAGGAGTTCTCGAAGGCTTCGGCCTTCGGGCGCATCCCGGTCGTCTACACGGGTCCGCTCGACCGCTACTTCGACTACGCCGAGGGCGACCTCGCGTGGCGCACGCTCGACTTCGAGGAGGAGGTGCTCCAGGTCGGCGACTTCCAGGGCACCTCGGTCATGAACTACGCGGACAGCTCGGTGCCGTACACCCGCATCCACGAGTTCAAGCACTTCCACCCGGAGCGCGACGAGTACCCGAAGGACAAGACGGTCATCATGCGCGAGTTCTCGCGCTTCGCGACCAAGGACGATGAGCCGTACTACCCGATCAACGCCACGCAGGACCGCGAGAAGCTCCTCGCCTACCGCGAGCTGCAGGCGGGCGAGCCGAACGTGCTGTTCGGCGGACGCCTCGGCACGTACCAGTACCTCGACATGCACATGGCGATCGGCTCGGCGCTGTCGATGTTCGACAACAAGGTGCGCCCGCTCTTCGGCGCGGAGCCCGGCCCCGTCCCGGGAGCATGATCTCGTTCCTCGGGGCCCCGATCGTCGGGGAACCGGGTGATGAGGCGCGCCGACTCGCGTCCGAGCTGGAGGGTGCGCTCTCCCCGCGCGCCCGTCGCGTGCTCGCCGCGCGGGTCACCGCGGCGCAGCTCGCCGCCGAGGGCCGCGCGGTCGAGCTCGTGGTCGACGGCGTGCCCCAGCGAGGGCGGATGGAGCTGCGCCTGCCGGATGCGGAGCCTGCGGTGCGGTTCGAGACGCCCCTGGACGAGCCGACCGCGCCGACCGGTGCGGGGCGCCTGCGCGCCGCGCTCGAGGTGCGCACGCCCGTGCTCACCGACCGGCTCATGCGCGCGCTCCGCGCCCGCAGCCACGAGCGCCTCTGGGCGGAGCGCCTCCCGCGCGCCGGGCGCCCCGGACGCGCGCTGCCCGTCGCGGGCGACGGCGCCCCGCGCGCCGTGCTCGTCGGCATGCACTGGCTCGACGTCGGGGGAGCGGAGCGCTGGGCGCTCGACACCGTGCGCATGGTCGCAGAGGCCGGGCTCGTACCCGTGATCGTCACCGACCGCGCCTCCCGGCATCCGCTTGCCACCGCGCCCGAGCTGCGCGGCGCCGTCTGGGCGGTGCTCGGCTCACACGACGGCGACGCGCTGCTGCGCGGCATCCTCGCCGCGTTCGACGTGCGCGGCGTGCTCGTGCACCACAGCCGCTGGCTCTACGACCGCCTCGCCGACGTGCGCGCCTCGCTGCCCGCGGTGCCGATCATCGACAGCCTGCACATCATCGAGTTCGGGGGCGGCGGGTTCCCCGTCTTCGCGGTGCGCGAGGACGCCTCGGCGACCGCCCACCACGTCATCTCGCCCGTGCTCGCCGAGTGGCTCGTCGAGCACCAGGGCGTCGCGCCGGAGAAGGTCGTCATGGCGCCGCTCGCGACCCGGGCACCGGGCGGCGACCGCGGCGCCGAGCCCGCGCCGCGCCGCGATCCCGAGGCGCTCGTGATCGCGTGGATCGGCCGCCTCGTGCGGCAGAAGCGGCCCTACCTCATGCTCCGGCTCGTCGCGGAGCTCGTGCGCAGCGGCGCTCCCGTGCGCGTCATCCTGCACGGCGACGGCGAGCTCGACGCCCACACGGCCCGCGGCATCCGCCGCCTCGGTCTCGCCGGTGTCGTCGAGCGCCGCGGATCCGCCGACCCCGTCCCGTCGACCCTCGCCGAGGCCGACCTGCTCGTGCTGTCGAGCGCCGTCGAGGGCATCACCCTCACGACGTTCGAGGCCGTCGATGCCGGGGTGCCCGTGCTCTCGGCGGATGTCGGCTCCCAGCGCACCGTCGTCCCGCCCGCCGGCCTCGTGCCCGCCGAGCCGGGCGCGTTCGTGCGCGAGGCCACCGACCGCATCCGCGCCCTCGCGCGGGACGAGCAGACCCGCCGCGCGCTCTGGCAGGAGGAGCGCCGGCTCGTCGACGAGCTCGCCGCGCACGAGGACGCCGCAACCTGGATGAGAAGGACGATCGCCACATGGGCCGAGTAGCCGCCGTCGTCGTGACGTACAACCGCCTAGAGAAGCTCCGCACGGTGCTCGCGTCGATCGACGCGCAGTCGGCGCGGCCCGAGTGGATCGTCGTGGTCGACAACGCCTCCACCGACGGCACGGGCGCGTGGCTCGAGGAGGTGCGCGAGCAGTACCGGCTCGACATCGTCACCTCGCCCACCAACACGGGCGGCGCGGGCGGCTTCGCCCTCGGCATGCAGCGCGGCTACGACCTCGGCGCCGACGCCGTCTGGATCATGGACGACGACTGCTACCCGGGCGAGCGCTCGCTCGAGCTGCTCGACGCGGGTCTCTCCGCCGCATCCCGCGAGCTCGGGTACGAGGTGCCGTTCGCGTGCTCCGTCGTCACCTTCACCGACGGTGAGATCTGCGAGATGAACAACCCGACCCCCACGTGGGACTGGGCGCGGCTGTGGGCGAAGGGGCAGCGCAGCGTGCTCGTCTCGTCGTGCTCGTTCGTGTCGGTGCTCGTGCCGCGAGGCTCGCTCGAGCGCCACGGTCTGCCCTACGCCGAGTACTTCATCTGGTTCGACGATCAGGAGTACACGCTGCGCCTCTCGCGCGCCGACGGTGCCGGCGTGCAGGTGCTCGACAGCGTCGTCGTTCACGACATGGGCGACAACAAGGGCGTCAACTTTTCGCACATCACCGAGGCGAACGCGTGGAAGTTCGCGTACGGCATCCGCAACGAGGCCTCGTACCAGCTGCACCACCGCGGCTTCGCGAGCTGGCTGATGTTCGCTGCCCGCGTCCTCGTGCTCATGCACCGCGGCGGCGTCGCCTGGCGCCTGCGGATGCGGATGATCGGCCGCCTGTTCGCGGGCATCGGCTTCAACCCGAAGGTCGCGCCCGTCCGCTGACATCCCGCAGTCCGGGATGCGGGTTCCTGTTCGGGTGGGTGCGTGCCCTACCCTCGGGGCGGGGTCCAGCTCGTCGACCAGACCGGCGCCCCCGCGCCCGAGACCTCCGTCTCCTACAGCAGTGTGGAAAGCCGGTCAGCCCTCGTACGAGTGCGGCAGCTCGGGCGCCGTGACGCGCGAGAACGCGGTGCGCCAGCTGAGCTCCTGCGACGCCTTCACCGAGCAGACGACGAACACGAACCAGCCGAACTCGGCGAGCAGCGAGCTCTCGGCGGTCGAGATGAGGATGAGCGCGAGCAGGCTCAGCGCCGGCCACGCGTAAATGATGCTGCGGCGGCGTCCAGCGAGCAGCCAGGAGCGAGCGAACGCGAGCGCGAGGGTCACGGCGAGCAGCGCGACGCCCACCGCGCCGAGCTGGAACAGCACATCGATGTAGGCGTTGAGGCCTGAGAGCGGCGGCTGCGCGTTGGGCGTCGTGATCGTCATGAACGGCGGCACATCCGGGTGCCAGCGGCCCGTCCAGCCCCAACCGGTTGCGACGCGGTCGGAGACGAGCTCGAGCATCCGCGACCACACGCCCAGGCGGTAGTTGAGCTGACCGCCGCTGTTGGTGACGGCGATGAGGGTGTCGCGGAACACCCACGCGAGCACGACGCCGATCGTCGTGAGCCCGAGGATCGCGAACTGCCACGGCTGGCGGCGCTCGGGGCGCACGCGGCGCACGAGGTAGAGAACGCCGGCCGCGATGACCACGAGCCCGGCGGTCGTGATGATGACGGGGGAGCGGGTGAGCAGGATGCACGCCCCCGCGCCCGCCATCGACAGGATGCTCGTCGTGCGGGTGACGGACTGCGTGCGCCACTCGGTCGCGAAGCCGATGGCCGCGATGATCGCGATCGTGCCGAGCTGGTTGCGGGTCTGCAGGATGCCCGAGATCGGCCCGAGCTCGACGATCCTCGCCGTCACGTTGAGGTACGGGATCGGCATGTCGATCACGAGCCCCGCGAAGATCTCGATCCCGAGCGACAGGCCGAGCACGAGCCGCAGGGCGTCGCCGAAGGCGCGGATGATCTGCAGGGTGTCGCGCGTGAACGCGATGAACAGCGCGATCGCGGTGACCGCGAGCAGGTACGCCATGCCGCCGAGCGTCACCCACTGGTACGGGCTCCACAGCACCGAGGCGCCCGCCCACCCCACGAACGCGAGCAGCGACAGCGGCGGCACGACGACGCCCTCGATCTCGTCGTACCGCGCGATGAGCACGAGCGCCATCAGCACGATGAGGATGCCGAGCGCGCCCAGGTAGCCGGGCCAGCCGGTCAGCCGCACCCACAGGAACGACGTCGCGGCGACGAGCACGCCCGCCGTCGCGAGGGCCGCCGAGAGCGGGCGCGAGCGCAGGATCTCGAGGAGCACGGTCGGCATGCGCAGCATCATCCGCGGTTCCTCACGATGCGGGACAGGGGGCGCGCATCCGGCTCCGACCCGATGCGGATCGTGAGGATGCTGATCGCGATGAGCGCGAACATTCCCCATTCGATGAGCAGGCGGCTCTCGGCGAGGCTCTGCACGAGCAGGGCGACCATGAGCAGGAAGGGCAGCGTGGTCTCGGGGCGGGGCCGGTCGCCGGCGGTGTCGCCCGCGCCGATCGCGAGCAGCCAGCTGCGCGCCGTCGCGCCGAGCACGAGCGCGCCGAACACGACGAGGCCCACGATGCCGAGCTGCATCATCACGTCGAGCCACGCGTTGTGGGCCTGCAGGTAGGTGACTCCGCGGATCACGACGAGGTCGTCGAACGGCTCGACCCACGGCGCCCAGTAGCTGACCCAGCCCCAGCCGGCGGCGGGGCGCTCGGCCCACAGCCCGATCACCGCATCCCAGATGTCGAAGCGGTAGGTGAGGTCGGAGCTCTTGCCGAGGAGCGCGAGCAGCGGCGCCCGGAAGACGAGGACGGCCGCGACGAGCAGCACGACCGCGCCGGCGGCCGCGAGGTGCACGACGGGGCGGCGCGCGGGGGAGGCGCGGCGCACGAGCACGAGGTAGCCGATCGCGACGGCGAGGGCCGCGAGCACGGCGATCGAGGTGCTCGAGCGGGTGAGCGCGATCGTCGCGACGGCGACCACGATCCACACCCAGGCCCACAGTGGCGAGCCCTGGCGCAGCAGCATCCGCAGGCCGAAGACGAGGAGCGCGAGCACGGCGAGCATGCCGAGGATGTTGGCGTTGCCGACGATGCCCTGGATGCGCCCGCCCTCGAGGAGCAGGTTGCGCGACCAGTAGAACGCGGCGGGGATGCGGTCGAGGTCGCTCCAGTCGACCCAGAACGGCAGCACGCGCTCGCGCACGAGCAGGGAGACGACGAGCTCGAAGAGGAGCGAGAGGCCGAGGATCCAGCGCAGGGCGGCCGCGAGCATCGCCACGAGCTCCGTCCATGCGAAGCGGGCCACCATGATCGCCGCACCCGTCGCGGTCGCGATCGTGGTGAGCGAGCCGAGCACCGTCGCGACCGGGTACGCCGACCACAGCGCGGAGGCGAGCGTCAGGAGCAGGAAGACGGGGATGCCGATCGGCACGCGCTGCAGGTTCACGCGCGCCCGCACGCCCTCGATCACGATGAGCACGAGCAGCACGCCGACGACGGCGCCCCAGCCCCACCAACCGATGAGGTTCCGCCATGCGTCGCCCGCGAGCAGCGTCGCGAGCCCGAGGATCCCGAGCACACGCGGGTATGCGCTCGTGGCCGTCATAGAAGTCAGGCTATCGGGTCGCGGCCCCGGAGCGGCGGCCTCCGCGCCTCCGATATGCTCACCATGGCGTCCCGCGGAGGGGACGGACGCTGTTCGACGCCGCGACGATGCGGCTGCGCAGCTCGGAAGGGCGGGAGGGAGCGCTGGATGGGACGTCACGCGCCCGCCGTCGACCGCATCTGGGCCCCCTTCCGCCTCCCCGACAGCCCCGAGCTGGAGGGCATCGACGTCTACGTGGGCGACCGCCACGTCTGGAGCTCGCCCGTCTCCGCCTCGTACGTCGAGAACGGCGAGCGCATCTGGGGCTTCCCGATCGGCATGTCGCTCGGCCTGCGCGGCACGGGCGAAATGATCGTCCGCCGCCGCCCCGACGGCGCCGAGATCGGCCGCTACCCCGTGGACTGCGCCCGCGGCAGCTCGGACGAGCTCGTGCTGCGCACGGGCCGCGGCGCCGACGGCATCGTCAACAAGTGGGGCAACCTCGCCGTGCCGGTGCAGCGCGACCCCGAGATGCAGCAGCGCATGCTCGACCACACCTCCTCCCTCATGGAGGCGCTCAAGGAGTTCGGTCTGCGGCCGTTCCTCATGGCGGGGATGCTGCTCGGCGCGGTGCGCGACGGCGACCTGCTGCCGCACGAGGAGGACGGCGACATCGGCTACGTGTCGTCGGCGACGACGCCCGCCGACATGATGCTTGAGAGCTTCCGCCTCGAGCGCTTCCTCGCGGAGCGCGGCTTCGAGAGCCTGCGCCACAGCGGCACCCACCTGCAGATCGACTTCGTGCGCGAGGGGCGCCACGAGGCGAACGTCGACGTGTTCGGTGGCTTCTACCTGGACGACTGGTTCATCCAGCCGTTCCAGGTGCGCGCGCGGATCCCGCGCGAGGCCCTCGAACCGACTGGCCGCGTCGTGCTGCGCGGTGTCGAGTTCGATTCGCTCGCCGACCCCGAGCCGTGGCTGGAGGCCAACTACGTCACGGGCTGGAAGGTGCCCGACCCCGCCTTCCGCTTCGTGACCGCGCCGGAGTCCGCGCGCCGCATGCTCGGCTGGTTCGGCGCCTTCAACGGGCAGCGCGAGTTCTGGGAGATCTACTACGGCTATGCCGAGGCGGGCCGCGGCGGCCCGAGCGCGGCGGCCAAGCGCCTCGCGCGCAACCGCAGCGGCCGCCCCGTGATCGACCTCGGGTGCGGCACGGGCGACGACGCCGTGTTCCTCGCGCAGCAGGGGCGCCGCGTCATCGCGATCGACGCGAGCAAGCGCGCCACCAACACGACGCGCGAGCGCACGGAGGGCCTCGACGTCGAGGTCATCCGCATGAATCTGGTCGAGCGCCGCCAGGTGCTCGACTTCATCGTCGACGCGCAGATCGACGAGGCCGACATCCTCGTGCACCGCGTGCTCGAGAGCCTGCCGGGCGAGGAGCGCGACAACGCGCTGCTCATCGCCCGCCACCTCGCAGGCAGCCGCGGCGAGGTGCACGTCGGCATCGTCGACCGCCCCGACGAGGGATTCACCGGCGCGGACCCGCGCACGTGGTGGATCGAGCGGGCCGAGATCGAGAACCGGGCCCGGGGGATGGGCTTCGAGCTGTACGGATGGCGCGCGTCGCGCGAGGGCGCACGCAACATCGCGACAGCAGTGATGACGAGGAGGCAGGCGTGAGAGCGCTCGTGGGGAAGCTGGCGCGGAAGCTCGCGCCGGGAACGATGGAGTCGCTCGCCTACGTGCGCGAGGTGCGGCAGCGCGCCGCGCTGCTCGATCCGGCGGATGTCGCGCAGCTGCATGCGGAGCTCATCGCCGTGCGCGAGCGCGTCGAGCGGCTCGAGGAGACCGTCGCGCGCCTGGAGGATCTCGAGCTCTCGGTGAACGAGCACCGCCGCGACGTGTTGCGCGTCGCCGAGCTCACCGATCTGGTGCTCACGCGGCTCCGCGCCGTCGAGGGCGCATCGGGTACCGTCGACAGGGCGACCAACAAGCACTGACCGCCCGACCGGCGGCAGGGGAGGGATCCGCATGCGATACCTGGTGAACGCCGCCGGCATCCCGAACTACGGGGACGAGTTCATCGCCCTCGCGTGGCTCCGCTACCTGCAGCACCACCGCCCGCACGACGAGGTCGTGCTCGACTGCCTCGATCCGGGGCGCGCCGACAAGCTCATTCGCACGCGCATCGGCGAGCTGCCGGTGCGGTTCGCGGACGCGATGTGGGCGCTCACGCGCGACGTGCCCGAGGGGGAGCGCGCCTACCCGGTGCTGCGCGAGCGGGTGCGGCCCCTCGCGCGCGAGTTGTTTGCCGAGGAGCGGCCGGAGGCGATCCACCTGCTCGGCGGCGGCTATCTCAACGCGATGTGGCCGCAGAACGCGGCGCTCGTCGCGGCGGCGGCCGAGGCGGGACGCGCCCACGGCATCCCCGTGTACGGCACGGGACTCGGGCTCATGCCCGCGGATGCGTCGCCCGAGTTCCGCGAGGACCTGCGCTCGTTCCGCTATGTCGAGTCGCGGGATGCGGCGGGGGCCCGAGAGCTCGGCATCCGGAAGGGGCTCGACGACGCATTCCTCGGCGTCCGGGCGCTCGTGCCGTGGGAGGACGCCCCGCGCATCGTCGTCGAGCTGCAGGGCGACATGATCGACGACGCCGCGCGCGAGATCTACCGCGCCCGCATCGACGAGCTGCTCGCCCGCGAGGGCGCTGCCACGGGGGCCGGGGTCGCCTTCCTCGAGGCGTTCCCGCCCCACGACGCGGCGCTGTGGCCGGAGCTGTGCGAGGCGTACCCGGAGGCGCGCTTCATCGACTTCTGGGAGCTGTGGGAGCGGGGGCAGTCGGGCGCCCCCGGGCAGATCTGGCTCACGACCCGCTTCCACGCCCACCTCCTCGCCGCCGCGACGGGCGCCGCGGGCATCGCGATCGACATCCGCGGCGACTACTACGGCGTCAAGCACAGATCCCTCACCGCGCTCGGCACGGGCTGGCCCGTCGTGCGCCTCGACGACCCCGCGCCGCTGCCTCCGGCGCGCACGAGCCCGCTCTTCCGGCGCACCTCGCAGCTGCGGGCGGTGCGCAAGCGCCTGCTCGCCGGCCGCCTGCATCCCCCGGCCCGCTGAACCGGCGGTAACGTTCGCTGCGGCCCCCTAGGCTGTCAGCATGCCCGAGCGCTACACTCTCGGCCACCACGAGAGCGTCCTCCGCTCGCACCGGTGGCGCACCGCCGAGAACTCGGCGTCGTACCTCCTGCCGCACCTCCGTCCCGGGATGAACGTGCTCGATGTGGGCTCCGGCCCCGGCACCATCACGGTCGACCTCGCGCGCATCGTCTTCCCCGGCAAGGTCATCGGCATCGACGCGTCGGAGGCCGTGGTCGCCGAGGCGACCGAGCACGCCCGCGAGCTCGGCGTCGCGAACGTCGAGTTCCGCGTCGCGGACGCCTACGACACCGGTTTCGAGCCCGGCTCGTTCGACGTCGTGCACGCGCACCAGGTGCTGCAGCACCTCGCCCGCCCGGTCGAGGCGCTCGCCGCGTGGCGCGTGCTCGTCGCCCCCGATGGGCTTGTCGCGGCGCGCGACTGCGACTATGTCGGATCGGTCATCCACCCCGAGACCCAGGGCATCCGCGACTGGCGCGACAGCTATGTGGCGCTCGCCCGCAGCAACGGCGGCAACCCGGATGCCGGTCGCCGCATGAAGGGCTGGGCGCGCGAGGCGGGCTTCACCGACGTCACGGCGACCGCATCGCTGTGGACCTGGTCGGACGACCCGACCCGCGAGTGGTGGGGCGGTCTGTGGGCCGACCGCGCTGTCGAGTCGGAGTACGCGACCGGCGTCATCGAGAGCGGCATCGGCGACCGCGCGCTTCTCGACTCGGTGCGCGATGGCTGGCGCGGATGGCGCGACGACCACGACGCGATCATGTTGATGCCGCACGGCGAGATCATCGCGCGCGGCTGACGCGGGCCACGCAGAAGGGGCGGGACCGATGCGGGGCCCCCCCCGGGGGGGGCCCCGGGGGGGGGGGACCGCGGCACACCCACGCCGCCCGGCCGGGGGGTGGGCCGCCCCCCAAGAGCGGGTTAAAAAAAACCCGGGC
>WKJB01000115.1_pt1 | contig 22530 bp, 26 predicted proteins | sample 5403331 | NCBI WGS metagenome assembly WKJB01 (sample SAMN13198853, study PRJNA488119) | plastic metagenome | isolation source: water-polyurethane dispersion (WPUD) containing a polyether... | place: Mexico: Mexico City | collected 2016 | reverse complement strand
GCGCGGCGGCATGGGGCTGGGCGCCCATCATCTCGATCGGCTGGTCGGCCGAGGTGATGCGGTAGGCGGCGATCCCGCCCCCGACATGGGTCACGCTGTAGAGGGCATGGCCATTCGGCCCGGCAAAGGTCTGCAGGTCCGTGATATTGGTCACGAAGGGCGATTGCGGGCCGATATAGGTTGCGACGTGACGGTAACGCATTGCGGGTTTCGCTTGTGGCAGCTCGATGGTGGTGCCCCAAGAAAGCGCCGGCCGGCCCCGCCAAGTCACGCATTATTCCCCGTGCATTTTAACGTCCGCAGGCATAGGTTGGCGCCGGGGGCGCGGCTTGTGCGCGTTCGGGAGTTCCTCCATACGCACCCTTGCGAGAAGCAAAATCTGGTAGGGACAGATGCAGATTCAAAAGACCTCGCTTCCGGGCGTGCTGGTCCTCGTTCCGCGGCGGTTCGGCGACGAGCGCGGCTTCTTCTGCGAAAGCTGGAACCGGCGGACCCTGCACGAGGCGGGGCTCGATCTGCCGGAATTCGTTCAGGATAATCATTCCTTATCCGCTGCGCCCGGCACGCTGCGGGGGCTGCATTTCCAGGCCCCGCCGCATGCGCAGGGCAAGCTGGTGCGCTGCGGACGCGGGCGGCTGTTCGACGTTGCGGTCGATATCCGCAGGGGCAGCCCGACCTATGGGCGATGGACCGGCTGCGAGCTGTCCTTCGAGAACGGCCGCCAGCTGTGGATTCCGCCTGGGTTCCTGCATGGTTTCGTGACGCGCGAGCCGGACACGGAAATCCTCTACAAATGTACAGATCATTACGCGCCGGATTGCGATGGGGCGGTGGCTTGGGACAGTATCGGCATCGACTGGGGCGTCGGCGCCCGGCCGATCCTGTCGGCCAAGGACGCGGACGCCCTGGCATTGGACGAGTTCGACAGCCCTTTCACCTATGAAGGGCCTTTTGATTACGAGGCGAGATTATGAAGATTCTGGTGACCGGCGGCGCGGGGTTCATCGGTTCGGCGGTGGTGCGGCTGGCGGTGGCGCGGGGGCACCGGGTGGTGAACCTCGATTCGCTGACCTATGCCGCCAATCTCGAGAACGTCGCCCCGGTCGCCGGCAGCCCGCTCTATGCCTTCGAACGGGCCGATATCCGCGACCGCGCGGCGCTGGACCGCATCCTGGCCGCGCACCGGCCCGACGCGATCATGCATCTGGCCGCGGAAAGCCATGTGGACCGCTCGATCGACGGGCCGGGCGCCTTCATCGAGACGAACGTGACCGGCACCTACAACCTGCTTGAGGCGGCGCGGGCCTGGTGGACCGCGCAGGGCCGGCCCGAGGGGTTCCGCTTTCACCACATCTCGACCGACGAGGTTTTCGGCTCGCTGGGCGAGACCGGCCAGTTCACCGAAGACACGCCCTACGACCCGCGCAGCCCCTATTCGGCCTCGAAAGCCGCCTCGGACCATCTGGTCCGCGCCTGGCACGAGACCTATGGCCTGCCGGTGGTGCTGACCAATTGTTCCAACAATTACGGGCCCTTCCACTTCCCGGAAAAGCTGGTACCGGTGGTGATCCTGAACGCGCTGCACGGACGGCCGATCCCGGTCTATGGCGACGGCGGCAATATCCGCGACTGGCTTTATGTCGAGGATCACGCCGACGCGCTGCTGCTGGTGCTGGAAAAGGGCCGCATCGGCCGCAGCTACAATATCGGCGGCGAGAACGAGGCCAGGAACATCGACCTCGTGCGCACCATCTGCGGGCATATGGACCGGCTGCGCCCGGATGCCGCGCCGCATGACCGGCTGATCCGCTTCGTCGCCGACCGTCCGGGCCACGACCGGCGCTATGCCATCGACCCGACCCGCATCCGCACCGAGCTGGGCTGGCGTCCCTCGGTCACGGTCGAGGAGGGGCTGGCCCGCACCGTCGAATGGTATCTGCAAAACGAGGAGTGGTGGCGGCCGCTGCTGACCCGGCAGGGGGTCGGGGAAAGGCTCGGCACGGCATGAAGGACCTTCTGGTCTTCGGCCGCACCGGACAGGTCGCGACCGAGCTGGCGCGGCTGGCGCCCGGGGCGCGATTCCTCGGCCGCGACCAGGCCGATCTGACCGATCCCGCCGCCTGCGCCGCGGCGATCCGGGCATCCGACTGTGCGGCGGTGCTGAACGCCGCGGCCTATACCGCCGTGGACCGCGCCGAATCCGAGCCCGACCTGGCCCGCGCCGTCAATGCCGAGGCGCCCGCCGCCATGGCCCGGGCGGCGGCGGAACGGGGCGTGCCCTTCCTGCATCTCTCGACCGACTACGTCTTCGACGGCTCGGGCGAGCGGCCCTGGGCCGAGACCGACCCGACCGGCCCGCTGGGCGTCTATGGCGCGACCAAGCTGGCCGGAGAGCGCGGCATCGCCGCTGCCGGCGGGCAATGGGCGGTGCTGCGCACCTCCTGGGTGTTCTCGGCCCATGGCGCGAACTTCGTCCGGACCATGCTGCGGCTGGGCGCCGAGCGCGACGAGCTGCGCGTCGTCGCCGACCAGCAGGGCGGACCGACCCCGGCGGCCGACATCGCTGCCGCCGGCCTGACCATGCTGGACGCCATGCGGGCCGATGCGGCGCGCGGCGGCCTCTATCACTTCGCCGGGGCGCCCGACACCAGCTGGGCCGGCTTCGCGCGCGAGATCATGGCGCAGGCGGGCCTCTCCTGCCGCGTCACCGGGATTTCCACGGCGGACTATCCCACCCCCGCCCGACGCCCGGCCAATTCGCGCCTGGATTGCGCCGCCATTCTGCGGGATTTCGGCATCAGTCGCCCCGACTGGCGCGCCGGTCTCGCCAAGGTCTTGCAGGAGCTGAAACCATGACCCAATCCGAAACTCCCGCCAGCGCCCGCAAGGGCATCATCCTGGCCGGCGGGTCGGGCACGCGGCTTTATCCGATCACCATGGGCGTGTCGAAACAGCTGCTGCCGATCTATGACAAGCCGATGGTCTATTACCCGATCACCGTGCTGATGCTGTCCGGCATCCGCGAGATCGCCATCATCACCACGCCCGAGGATCAGGACCAGTTCCGCCGGTTGCTGGGCGACGGCAGCCAATGGGGGCTCAGCTTCCAGTATCTGGTGCAGCCCTCGCCCGACGGGCTGGCCCAGGCCTATCTGCTGGCCGAGGATTTCCTGGCCGGCAGCCCCTCGGCCATGGTGCTGGGCGACAACATCTTCTTCGGCCATGGCCTGCCGCTGCTGCTGGAGGCCGCGGACCGCCGGATCCAGGGCGGCACGGTATTCGGCTATCGCGTCGCCGACCCCGAACGCTATGGGGTGGTGGCCTTTGACGAGCAGGGCAGGGCCAGCGCGATCATCGAAAAGCCCGAGGTTCCCCCCTCGGATTACGCCGTGACCGGGCTTTACTTCCTGGACGGCAGCGCACCCGCTCGCGCGCGCGAGGTGCGGCCCTCGGCCCGGGGCGAGCTGGAGATCACGACGCTGTTGGAAACCTACCTGCACGAGGGCAGCCTGACGGTCGAGCGCATGGGGCGCGGCTTCGCCTGGCTTGACACCGGCACCCATGCCAGCCTGCTGGATGCCGGCAATTTCGTGCGCACGCTGGAGCAGCGCCAGGGGCTGCAGACCGGCTGCCCGGAAGAGATCGCCTATAGCCAGGGCTGGATCGATGCCGAGCGGCTGCGCGATCAGGCGCGCAAGTTCTCCAAGAACCAATACGGCAACTATCTTGCGCGGCTGCTGAGCTGAAGCGCAGGCCCGCGACGCAGGACTCGTGCCCCGTTCCTTGCCCGCTCTGCTTCCGGCAGGCGTATCCTGACGGCTATGTTCCGGGCGCGCGGCCGGCGTCGGTTTCGGATCAGCGGGCGCGGTCAGGCGGGGTGCGGTCTTGGCGTGACGCGGGCGTGGCGCGGGCGTGGCGCGGGACGGAGCATGGCTGGCGATGCGCACGGTGCCCGCTTCACCGCCACCTTTGCCTGGTCGGCCGGCTTCTGTGCCCCCGATCCAGGCAGCCCGGATATCGCGCCGCAAGGACCCGGCGTGCTATGCCACGTTGGGGGCTTCTCGCCTGCCGCCTTTTCTTCAACGAAATCACATGAGATGCCTGCGGGTCGCGGCCTTGAGGGCCTTGGATGACATTCGACTTGGACCAATGCCCGCTGCGCCAGCGAATCGCCCTGCTTCCGGGACCCCACGCTTTCTGAGCGTTGCGCATGTCAAAATTCTGCAGAGAAATCAAGGTAATGCGCAGCGCCGAGGCAATCGGCATGCCGCGCCCGTTGCCGGGCGGGGCGTCGGTGCATCCCCCGCTGCAGGCGGTGGTCCTGCACCGTCGGCATGGCTCTCCCGCACGCCGCAGGACCGGTCAGGCGGTCGGATGCACGGCCTCCGCCGAGCGCCGGCCGTGGCTCTTGTCTCTAGCAGAGAAGCCCCTCGAAGCGCCGGAACAGGCGCGATAACACTTGCACCTGCAGGAAGAACTCGGGACCACGCATATCTTCGATCATTCGCCCCGCGCCGCGGCGTGGTCTCTTGCTTCATGGAAACCGCCTGTCCGACGAGGGGAAACCCGATCGTCTGCCCGGAAAAGGCTTCATATATAGAATAACCGTAGAATGGGGACGGACCATCAGCTACAGGCACCCATGCCGCGGAGCGGCTTAGTCCTCCCGCCCAAAATGTCGACAGGGGGAACCGAAGGAGGCAAGCCCTGCGATAGCTGAGGTCTCCCACTTCCCGCCTTCGCTACGTTGGGCTTTTAACAAATAGTCGATAGTGCCGACGCGGATGCAAGCTGGTGCCGAACCGAATGAGAACCGGCAGGCGCACGGAGCGGCGCCCAAGGGACGGAAGATCTGTCACACATCGACAAAAATCTGTCACAAATCGACAACTTAGATGTTACCTGACAGCTGGCGGCCTCTGCCGCATCAGGCGATCGCGGGCTGCCGCCCCGAAGCCGATCGGATCGGGGATCGATACCGCAGCAGCCGCGCAAGGCCGGGCCTTCCGTGCCGATTCAATCGTGTAAGTCCGCCGCGGCTATCGGCCACGATTGCCTGCCCTGCCTGATCGGGGCGGGTTGTTTCTGGGCGTCTTCGCCGCATCCGCCCGTGCAGCGTGACGAACAGCCTCGCGGGCCGGACCGCCGCCAAGGCGCGGCCCTTGCCTGTGCCCACCATGCCGATGGAGTTTCGGCGCGAGGGATTGGGAAACCGGCCCGGCCTTTGCGCTGGACCTGCAGGCCCTAGCGATTCGGCCGGCGCAAGCGTCCAGCCAAGGCGGCGGCGAGAACGGCCAGCGTGCCCGCCCGCGTCTGCCGGTAAAGCCGCATGCGCAAGATTTCGGCGAAGGCCCGCGGACCGCTGGAGCATAGCATGTCGCCAAAGCGGTGCAGCAGGCGCCGGTTCGAGGGCAGAAGCAGATGAGCGACCGGTTCCAGGGCCTGCTGGTTGCGAAAGAGCCAGTCGGCGAAGCGGCCGTCCATCAGCATCGAGACCCGCGCGGCGCGGGCCCGCGCGGTATCGTTGCGCCCCATCAGATTGCCCGGGTGCTGGCGGTAGAGCAGCACCTGGGCCCGGTCCCGCATGATGTCGGCTCCGGCGCCCGACAGCAGTTGATAGGCCCACCAGTCATGCGAGACGATGTCGGCGCTTTCGGCGGCGGGCGCGGCGGATTGCAAAAGCCGCACCGCCGCGCCATTGGCAAGGATGGTGTTCCCCGGCAGGCAGGCCTGGATCAGCGCATTGCGAAACCCGAAAGGCCCGGGAAAATGCGGCGCCGGGGCGACGGGGTTGAGCGCCTCGTCGCAGATCGTGGTCCGGGCCGCGTAGATCGCCGGGCCTTGCCGGCCGGTCAGGAAGGACACGCCCCGCGCCAGCCGGTCGGGCAACCAGACATCGTCCTGGTCGGCATAGGCCAGCCAGCCGCCGCGCTCGACGCGGCGCGTCAGCTGCAGGAAGTTCCGCGTCGAGCCCAGCCCGGGCCCGTCGATCAGCTCGACCTGGCCCGCCGGGCGGGTCCGGGCGAAATCCGACACCATCTGCCGCGTGCCGTCCGTCGAGCCGTCGTCCGAGACGATCAGCCGCCAGTTCGCGACGCTTTGCGCGACCAGGCTGTCCAGCTGGGGACGGATGAAGCGCCCTCCGTTATAGCTGGCCATGACGATGGTGATCGGCGGGTGCAACTCGGTCTCCGGTCTCGGTGCGCCTTACCTATAGCGACCCCGGGCCGCGGACCAGAGGGGCAGATGCGAGGGTCATTGCGCCTGCCGGCCGATATCCTCGATCAGGATGCGCTTCACATTCGGACCCGCGGCCTTCTGTCCGGCGGCCAGCAGGGCCGCGCGCAGCCGCTGCAGCGCCGGTTCGGCGGTGAAATTGCCATCGAAACCGCCGGTATTGGCTTCGATCATCAGCGCATTCAGCAACGCGTCGCGCAACCGGTGTTCCTGGGCCTCGATATCGGCGCGGGCCGTGGCGGGCATCTCGATGCTCAGCGACAGGATCATCACCGCCGTGGGGGTGCCGTTGCGCAGGATCGGCACGAAGAACTGGTTCGGAAACTTGAACCAATCCAGGCTCGCACCGCTTTCCGCGCCGCCGCCATGGCCGCCCTCGGCCGCCGCCGAGGCGTCGGGGGCATGCGCTCCGCCGGCTTCCGCCAAGGTTTCGGTATCGGCGCCCGGCTTCGCCTCGGCTTTCCCGGCGGCCTTTCCGCCGCCGAGCATGTCGCCCCCCACCGAGCCGCCGACGAAGGCCAGCAGGGGGATCAGGATAAGCAGGATCGTCTTCACGGCCTTCCCCCTCAATACGGCAGGAGGATATCGGCGATCTGCTGGCCATAGCGCGGCTGCTGAACATCGCTGATCTGCCCGCGTCCGCCATAGGAAATGCGCGCCCCGGCGATGCGGTCATAGGCGATTTCGTTGCGCCGCCCGATATCCGAGGGGCGCACGAAGCCGCTGACGGTCAGCTCGCGGACCTCATAGTTCACCCGGACCTCCTGGGTGCCCTGGATTTTCAGGACGCCATTGGGCAGGCGATCGACGACCGTGGCGGCGACGCGCAGGGTCAGCTTGTCCCGCCGCGAGATATTGCCGCTGCCCTTGAAGCTGGAGGAGGCCTTGGCCTCGGCCAGTTCGTCCATGCTGGCGCCGTCGGGCAGGATCTCGTCGATGCGCTGCGGCAGGCCCATCAGCGAGGGGATGCTGACCTTGTCGGCCGAGCTGCGGCTGCGCCCCGAGCTGTTCTGGATCTCGGCCCGGTCGTCGATCTCGATGACCACGGTCAGGATGTCGCCGCGGCTGGTGGCGCGCCGGTCCGCGACCAGCGAATTCTGCGCGCCGGACCAAAGCGAGGCCGTGCTGTCCGGCCGGTCGGGAAGCGTGCCGATGCCGTAGCCCGAGGAAGTCATGGCCTGGAACTCGACGCTGCTTTCGGGTTCGGTCATGGCGGGAACCCGGCCGACCTGCGAGACCCGGCCGCAGGCCGAAAGCGACAGGGCCAGCGACAGGGCGCCAAGCAGGAGGACGGGGCGGGGATGCATGTTCTGGGGCATGGAATGACTTTCAGTTTTGCTGGACGATGACCGTCCCGTCCGGGGCGACGCGCCCCGAGACGGTCACGCGCGACGCGTTGTTCATCACGCGGATGATCTGCCCGACGCTGCCGGCCGAAAGCGCGCGGCCCTCGGCCTCGATGCGCAGGGAGGAGTTCTCGTAGGCGATGGTGACGATCTGATTGCGGCCGACAAGGGTCGGCGCGGTCAGGGCCGAGGGGTCGATGCGCCGTCCCTGATAAACCATGACGCGCAGTTGCTGGCCCAGCACCTGCGCGATGTCCTGGGGCCCGCCCGCCTGTCCCTCGGCGACGGTCACATCCGCGGCCGAGATCACGGTGCCGGCTGGCAGGGTTCGCGTGGCCACCACCGGCCCGGCAAGCGCCCAATGCGGCAGAAAGGCGAGGGCGAGGACAAGCAGCCGCATCACCGCACCTGCACCGTGGTGCCGAGCATCTGGTCCGCCGCGGTGATCACCTTGGAGTTCAGCTCATAGCCGCGCTGCGCCTTGATCAGTTCGGCGATCTCGCGCACCGGATCGACCGAGCTTTCCTCGAGGTAGCCGGCGCGGATCGTGCCCAGCCCCTCCTGGCCCGGCGTGGCGACCTGCGGCGCGCCCGAAGCGACGGTTTCCAGGAACAGGTTCGAGCCGATCGCCTCGAGCCCCTTTTCGTTGATGAAGCTGGCCAGCGTGATCTGGCCCAGGTTTTCGGGTTCGACGCGGTCGTTGAAATAGGCGAAGACCTCGCCATCGGCATTGATCGAGATGCTGCGGGCGTCCTCGGGGATGGTGATGTCGGGGACCAGCGGATAGCCCTCCGAAGTGACGACCTGCCCCTCGGCCGAGCGTTTCAGGCTGCCGTCCCGGGTATAGGCCGAGATGCCCGAAGGCATCGTGACCTCGAGATAGCCGCTGCCGTCGATGGCGATGTCCAGATCGCCGTTGGTCTGGGTCAGCGAACCCTGCGCCAGCATGACCGTGACGCTGGCCGGGCGCACGCCCAGGCCAAGCTGGATGCCCGCCGGCACCATGGCCCCGGTGGTCGCGGTCAGGGTGCCCGGCCGGGTGGCCTGCTGATATTGCAGATCGGCGAATTCCGCGCGCCGGGCGTTGTAGCCCGTGGTGGACATGTTGGCGAGGTTGTTCGAGATGACCTCGACGCGCATCTGCTGCGCGCTCATGCCGGTCGCCGCGATCTGAAGAGCTCTCATGTTCTGTCCTTTCACCGGGTCAGGGAGGTGATGGCCTGGCGGATGCGCTGGTCTTCCTGGTCAAGGAAGCTCTGGCCCAGCTGATAGGCGCGCTGGACCTCGATCATGCGCGCGATCTCCAGCACCGGATCGACGTTGGAATCCTCGAGGAAACCCTGGCGCAGCACCGCGTCGTCAAGCGGCTCGACCGCGCCGCCCGGATCGAAGAGCGTGCCGGCCTCGTGCCGCAGCTTCGACGGCTCGGGACCGGCAAAGACGCCGATGCGCCCGATCGGATTGCCGTCGGCCGAGACGGTGCCATCCGTGCCGATGCCGATGCCGCGGACCCCCGCCGGGATCACGATCGGGGCCTGGCCGTCATCGAGCAGCTGGTAGCCGTCGGGATTGACCAGCTCGCCCTCGGCATTGGTCATGAAGGCGCCGGCGCGGGTCAGGCGGTTGCCCTGCGGCGTCTGCACCATCAGGAAGCCCTCGCCGTCGATGGCCATGTCGAACTGGCCGTTGGTCTGGGTCATGCCGCCGGGACTGAGATCGATCATGCGACCACGGCCGTTGGCCATGGCCAGCGTTTCCCCGCGGCGGTCAAGCGGCACCATGTATTCCGAAAACACCACCCCCTCGCGGCGGAAGCCCGCGGTGTCGGCATTGGCGATGTTGTTGGCGACGGTGCGCATCTCGCGCATCAGGCCGGATTGCCGGGTCAGGGCGGCATAGATCGCGTTGTCCATGGCCTAGGACCCCGCGATCTGCGGCAGGATCTGGTCGGTGAAGAAGCTGGTGAGCGTCGCGGTCATGAAGCTCATGCTGACCCAGAACACCATCAGCATCAGGCCGATCTTGGGCACGAAGGTCAGCGTCATCTCCTGCACCGAGGTCAGGGCCTGGAACAGGCCGATGACCACGCCGGTGATCAGCGCCACGATCAGCAGCGGCGCGGCCATGCGCACGGCGATCCACAGCGCCTGCCGGGTCAGGTCGAAGATCAGGTTCTCGTCCATGGTTCCCCCTCAGACCGGCATGCGCAGGATTTCCTGATAGGCCTCCACCACCTTGTCGCGGATGGCGACCACGGTCTCGAGCGCGATCTCGGCCTGGGCGATGCTCTGGACCAGCTCATGCGTGTCGGCCTTGCCCGTCATGGCGCCGGTGGCGGCGATATCGACCTGCTCCATCACTCGGGCGAAGTCCGAGGCGGCGGCGGTCACGCCCTGGGGCAGGCCATCGGCCGGCGCGACGGCATGGCGGGCATGGTCATAGGCGGTTGCGGCGAATGTCGATGAAATCATGGCGGTTCCCCTAGCGGCGGATCAGATCCAGCAGGGCGCTGCCCATCTGGCGGGATTGTTCAAAGACGCGCAGATTGGCCTCGTAGCTGCGGCCGGCCTCTTTCGCGTCGGCGATCTCGATGATCAGGTCCACGTTGGAGCCCGAATAATAGCCTTCGTCATCGGCCATCGGATGGGCCGGGTCGTAGATGCGCGGCAGTTCGCGCCGGTCGAAACGCGTCGGGCCGGCCGCGACGGCGCCGGTCCGCCGGCCGAAATCGACCTGCTCCTGGAAGGCGACGACCTTGCGGCGATAGCCGGGCGTGTCGGCATTGGCGATGTTTTCCGAGATATGGCGCAGGCGCACCGCCTGCGACCGCATCCCCGAGGCGGCGAGTTCGACTGCGGAAAGCGAATCGGTCATCTGCGCATCCCCTAGCCGCGGCGGCCGAGGCTGGTGCGAATCAGCCCGAGCGAGGATTTCGTCACCGCCAGAGAGAGATCGAATTCGCGCTTTGCCGCCGCGCTGCGAAAGATCTCCTCTTCCAGCGAAACGGTGTTGCCGTTGGGCGACGGCTCGCCGCCCTCGTCCAGGACGCGGCCCTTGTCATTGCCCCATCCGACGCCGGTGAGGTGCCCCGGCCGCGAGGCGCGCATGCCCTCGGTGACATGCGTGCGATAGGTCTCGGCGAAGCCCGCAAGATCGCGCGAGCGAAAGCCGGGCGTGTCGGCATTGGCGACGTTCCGGGCGATCAGCTTTTGCCGTTCGGCCGCGTGGGCCGTCAGGGAACTGGCCATCCGCAAGGTATCGATCCGGTCAAACATCGAGGCGTCTCCTCAGGTTCCGATAAACCCGGTCTTAACCTCAACAGGTTTAGAAACCCTTTCGAGGCGGTGGCGCCGGCGGGAAAAAACGAGGTCGGAATGGATAAAATGCAATCTATCGCGTCGCGGATGCGGCGGGTCCGCATGACCCGGCATTTCGGGCAGGTCGGCGCCATCCAGGCCGGTCTGATCCTGGCGGGCGGGCTGAACAGCCATGCGTCTCTTGGAGATAGAGTCTTATTTTCAATGCGTTCCGGGGAAATCCTCGGCGGAGAGATTGTCGCTCTGCATGAGGATCGGGCAGCGATCCTGCCCGAGGGGCCGATGGACGGGCTGTCGATCGGCACAAGGGTCGAGCTGGTCTTTGCGCCCTCGCTGGCGCCGGCGAATGCCTGGGTGGGGCGAATCATCGACCCCTTCGGCAGGCCGCTGGACGGGCGCCCCCTGCTCGCGGGCGGGGAAGAGCGCGGCTTTCGTCCTGCCCCGCCGCCGGCCGCCTCGCGCAACCGGCTGGGCGGGCGGCTCGATACCGGGCTTGCGGTCTTCGACACCATCCTGCCTTTGGTGCGCGGCCAGCGGATGGGGCTGTTCGCGGGCTCGGGCGTCGGCAAGTCCACGCTGCTTTCCGCGCTGGCCAAGGGGGTCTCGGCCGATGTGGTGGTGATCGCGCTGGTGGGCGAGCGCGGGCGCGAGCTGCGCGAATTCGTCGAGGAGACGCTGGGCGAGGAGGGCATGGCGCGCTCGGTGGTGGTGGCGGCGACTTCGGACCAGTCGCCGCTGATGCGACGGCGCTGCGCCTGGGCGGCGATGACGGTGGCCGAGCATTTCCGCGACCAGGGCCGGCATGTGCTGTTCCTGGCCGATTCGATCACCCGCTTCGCCGAGGCGCATCGCGAGATCGCGCTGGCGGCGGGGGAAAGCCCCAGCTATCGCGGCTTTCCCCCCTCGACCTCGCATCTGATCATGTCGCTGGCCGAACGCTCGGGGCCGGGGCCCGAGGGTGCGGGCGACATCACCGCGATCTTCAGCGTGCTTGTCGCGGGCTCGGACATGGAGGAGCCGGTGGCCGACATCCTGCGCGGCGTGCTGGACGGCCATGTCGTGCTGGACCGCGCCATCGCCGAGCGCGGCCGGTTTCCGGCGGTGGACGTGCTGCGCTCGGTCTCGCGTTCCCTGCCGCAGGCGGCGACGCCGGCCGAGAACGCGCTGATCGCGCGGGCGCGGGCGATGCTGGGCACCTATGCCGAATCCGAACTGATGATCCGCGCCGGGCTTTATTCCCAAGGCACCGACGCCCGGCTGGACGAGGCGGTGCGGCTCTATCCGGCGCTGGACCAGTTCTTCACCCGGTCAAGCCGCGATGCGAAGCACAGCTTCGCGCTTCTGGCCGAGGCGGTGGGTGCGCCGGCAAGGGCGGCCTGAGCCGAAAGAAGTCTATGAATCCGGCAAGGTTATGGCATGATTGATGAATGTTAACCTGTGACCCGAGGTCATTGCACCGCCGCCGTCGAGTTGACACTCTCCCGCGGTCGAGCCGAGGAGCGTCATGGCCATCACCGAATATTTCGTCCGCTACCTGCAGCGAAGGGACCTGCTTTCCGAATCCGACATCGCCTGTCTTCGGGCGATTCCGACCACGCATGCCTGTTTTCGCCCGGGCGAGGTGATCGTGCCCCGGGGGCGGCTGGCGACGCGCAGCTGCATGATGCTGCGCGGCATGGCGGCGCGCCAGCACGAACTGACCGGCCGGCCGGGCGAGCGGGTGATCACCGCCCTGCATGTGCCGGGCGATTTCGTCGATCTGCACGGCTTCGTGCTGGCCGGGCTGGAGCATGACGTGATCTCGGTCGGCGAATCCGAGGTCGAATTCGTCGATCATGCCTCCCTGCGGGAGGTCACGCAGCATTTTCCGCATCTGACGCGGCTCTTGTGGATGTCCACGGTGATCGATGCGGCGATCCATCGGCAATGGCTGGTCGCGGCGGCCTCGCTGCGCTCCAGCGCGCATCTGGCGCATCTGCTGTGCGAGCTCTACACCCGGCTCGCCAGCGTCGGCGCGGCGCAGAACCACCGCTTCACCCTGCCGCTGCTGCAGAAAGAGCTGGCCGACATCCTGGGCTATACGCCGATCCATGTGAACCGTGCGGTGCGCGACCTGCGCGCCGGCGGGCTGATCCGCTGGAACGGCGGCGAGGTCGAGATCCTCGACTGGGCGGGTCTGGCGCGGCTGGCGCGGTTCGATCCGGAATATCTGGAGCTGGACCGGGTCCGGCGCTAGCGCCTATTGGCACAGCCGAAAGCCGCCGCGCCGGGCCTTGATGTCCAGATGCAGGTGGTCGTCATGCGCCGCATTGGCGCCGGGTCCGAGGACGGTGGTGAAATGCAGGCAGGCCGTGCCGCGCACCGCGCGCTGGAAGGCTTCCTGCAGGTCGCCGCTGTCCTGGCGCGGCTCGACGGCGAGGCGCGTGCCGTCCTCGAAGCGGAAGGCGGCAATGTCGAAGGCATTGCCGAAGGCGTGTTCGGACAGGGTCTCGCCCGCATTCCCGGCCGTGGGCCGGCATTGATAGGTCGAGCCCGGCTCCAGCGCGACCAGCCGCGGCTGGCCCGGCAGCATGGCTGCGGCTGGGCGGACGAAATCGCGCAGCCAATGCGCCAGATGCCGCGCCGTATCGCAGCGCATGGGGGCACCGCCCGGGATCTCGATGCCGGGCAGCGGCTGGCGCAGCAGGATCGGCCGGTCGATGCCGCAATCGCGCTGTTCGGGGTCGAGGATAGGCGGCGCTTCGCTGAAATCGGCGCCCAGCAGGGTCAGCTCCAGCAGGCAGGCGGAATAGGCGAAATCGCTTTCCCGCAGGGTGGCGCGGATCGGCGGGGCCGGAGGGCCGGCCCTCTCGGATTGTTCGTCCTTGGCGGGCGGTTCCTGGGGCCGGGGCGCGGGTTCGGCGGCGGTTGCGGGTTCTGCCGGGGCGGCTTCATGGTCGGGGCGCGGGGCGGGGCGGTCCTCGGCCGGGCGGCCGGGACGCGGAACCGGCGCCTCCTCGGCCGGGGCCTGGCCCGGCAGCGCGGTCAGCAGCACCGTCAGCACCGCCAGCAGCCCGCGCATCTCAGGGCTGCCCGGGCTGGGGATAGAGCGTTACGCTGCCCGGCGCCTCTCCCGGCAGGCTGTCGGGCAGCACGGCGTCGGAAGGGTATTCCGGCTCTTCCTCGACCGTGGCGGGATGCGGCGTGTCGGGCACCAGCGGTTCTTCCGAGACCGGCACCGGCGGGGTGATGACCAGGGGCTCGGGCGTCACCACCGTCGCGGCGGCGGCGGTCGCCGCGGTCTCGGTCGGGGCGGGAACAACCGCTGCCGCCGCCGGTGCGGCGGGAAGCTCGGCCGCGATCACCTGCGGCGGCATCCGGTCGCCCCGCGCCGGGGGACGGGTGCCGGCGATGGTCGTGGTGACTGCCGCCTGGGTGGCCGCCACCATGGGCGAGGCGCCGGTCACATCGGCGATCCGCACCCCCGGCGGCAGGAACTCCACCGTCGTGACCTTGGGCTTGACCATATGCGCCAGCTCCCAGGCGTCCCAGTTCGTCAGCCGCACGCAGCCATGCGACTGGTTCAGGAACAGCTGCGAGGGGGTGGCGGTGCCGTGGATGCCATAGGTCGGTTCGGACAGGTCGATCCAGACATTGCCCACCGGCCCGTTCGGCCCCGGCGGGACGATCAGCACCCGGTCGTTCTGGCCCTGCCTGAAGTTGCGATGCGGATTGTAGGTATAGGTCGGGTTCAGCGCCACCGCGTCGACGACGTGATTGCCGTGCGGCGAGGGTGTGTCGGCCGAGCCGACGGTGGCCGGGTAATCCGCGACCATGTTGCCCTTGGCGTCATAGGCGGCCACGCGGCGGGTTTCCTTGTCCACGATGATGCGGGTGACGGTGGCGCGGATCGGCTTGGCCGGCACGGTGACGTGGATCGTCTCGCCGGGCCGGAAGGCGGCGCCGGGGTTCAGCTTGGCCAGAAACTTCTCGTCCATGTGGAATCGCTCGGCCAGCTTCTCCAGCACGCTGGTATAGCCCTGCGAGGTCATCGCCGCCTTTTCCGCGTAATCCGAGGGGATGCGGTCCACCAGCCCGGTCGCGTCCTCCTCGGTGATGGTATAGTCCGCCGTCAGCGGCGCGGCCGCATAGCCCTGCAGCAGGTCCCAGACCGCGTGATCCATGCGCCCGGTCATCGGCAGGCCCGAGCGGCGCTGGAAGGCCATGATGGCGCTTTCACTCATGCCGCCGCGCCAGCCGTCCACCACGCCGGGCGAGATGCCGGCCCGGTCCAGCAGGATCTGCACCTTGGCGGTCAGCGCCGACTGGCCGGCGGGCAGGTCGCCGCCGTCATAGCCGGCCAGCTCGATCTCGGCAGGCGTGATCGTGGCCAGCGCCCGGGGTTTCGGCGCCGCCACCTGCGCCGCGGTGCCCGATGCGGGCGCTGTGGCCGGGGCGGTCGAGGGCACCGCCTGCGCCCAGCCGGGCGAAAGCGGCAGCAGAAGGGCGGCGGCCAGCGAAAGGCGCGCAAGGACGCCCGTGCGGGGTCGGGTCGGGGGCATGCTCGGATCCGGTCTGTTTGCCTGTCGTGTTTTGGTTTTGTCCCGCACATTTGGCCAAATGTGCCGGCCATGGCAAGCAGGGGCTGGTCAACTCGGGTTGAACGCGCCCTTCAGATCGTGGCGGCGAAGCGGTGATGCTGGGGGAAATACCGCCGCGTCAGCGAGACCGGCATGTTGTTCAGCCAGTCGATCCGCTCGACCAGCAGCACCGGATCGCCCGCCGTCACGTCCAGCGCCTCGGCGGTGAAGCCCGGGCTGGCCTGGGTGGCGCCGATCGCCATGCTGCCGCGGTTGATCGGCACATGGCCAAGCAGCCATTCGCAGGGGCTCATCTGCGTCAGCGCCTCGCGCGTCAGGCCGGGCGTGGCGTAATAGTTGATCCAGCGTTCCTCGCAGCAATAGGGCGCCGCGTCGGCGGTGAACCGGGCCTGGACCCGCATCAGGCTGTCATCGGTGCGCAGCAGCATGGATTGCGCCACATCCGCGGGGGGCGCGCATTCCTGCCAGTCCAGCAGCCGGTAGCCGTAGATCTTGCCCGAGGCCTCGATCTCGCGCCGCAGCAGGAACCGCACCATCTGGACGCGCGGATGCTGCGCGACGCGGGTGCCGACCTTGCGCCGGCGTTCCAGGACCCCGCTTTGGGCAAGGGTCTGCAGCGCCCGGTTCACCGTCGCACGGGCGCAGCCGAATTCGGTCGCCAGCTCGGCCTCGGTGGGGATCAGCTCTCCCTCCGGCCAGTTGCCGTTATGGATGCGCGTCAGCACCTCTTCCTGGACGGCTTGCCAGGTCATGTTCCGCCGCTTGCGCTCTTGCAGCTCTGCCGAGAGGGCCTGCGCCACATGGCTGGGAAGCTCAATCATGTCTAAAATTTATGTCTTTGCGTCGAGGTTGCGGCAGAAAAACTCGATATCGTCGATCGAAACCGGCATCGCCGAGAACAGGGGCGGTGAACCCGGGCGGCAGGTCTGCCCGATCGTGGAACTCAGGTAAACTCTTCAGTTTAGTTTTTGATTGCAAATTCCCGCGAGGGTCAAGGGCTATTCCTGTCGCAGGCCAGGATCCGCCTGCACAGGTTGACATTCCGGCGGCCGGACGTGAAAAACGGACGATTCTCGAGAGGTGAGCCCCGTGTCGGAAGCCACGACATTCCGCGGCCAAGGCGTCTTCGCCACCGCCTGGACGGTGCTGGTCGCGATCAGCCTGTGCCACATGATCAACGACATCATGCAATCCATGCTGGCGGCGATCTATCCGCTGCTGCGCGAGGAATTCAGGCTGTCCTATTGGCAGATCGGCATGATGACCTTTGCCTTCCAGGTCACCGCCTCGCTGCTGCAGCCGGTGGTCGGCATGGTGACCGACCGCAACCCGATGCCGCGCTCGCTGGCCGTGGGCATGGGCGCGACCGTCATCGGCGTGCTGCTGCTGGCGCTGGCGCATGAATACTGGGTGCTGCTGTCGGGGGCGATGCTGATCGGCATCGGCTCGGCGGTGTTCCATCCCGAAAGCTCGCGGGTGGCGCGCATCGCCTCGGGCGGGAAATTCGGCACCGCGCAATCGCTGTTCCAGCTGGGCGGCAATTTCGGCCAGGCGCTGGGGCCGCTGCTGGCGGCCTTCATCGTGGTGCCGCTGGGGCGGCCTTCGGTGGCGATCTTCTCGATTGCGGCCATGCTGGGCTCGGCGGTGCTGTGGCGCGTCGGCAGCTGGGCCGAGGGGCGGCGCAAGGCCGCCGGGACCCGCGTCGCGGGGCCTTCGGCCTTTTCGCGCCGCCGGGTGGCGGTGGCCATCGTCGTGCTGGCGCTGCTGACCTTCACCAAGAACATCTATACCGCCAGCATTTCAAGCTATTACACCTTCTTCCTGATCGAGAAGTTCGGGCTGAGCACCCAGCACGCGCAGGTGATGCTGTTCCTGTTCCTGGGCGGCATGGCGGCGGGGGTCATGCTGGGCGGGCTGATCGGCGACCGCGTCGGGCCGCTGAAGGTGATCTGGTTCTCGATCCTGGGCATCCTGCCCTTTACGCTGGCGCTGCCGCATGTGGGACTGGTCGCGACCGGGGGGCTGACCGTGGTGATCGGGCTGATCCTCGCCTCGGCCTTTCCGGCCATCGTGGTCTTTGCGCAGGAGCTGGTGCCGGGACGGACCGGGATGATCGCCGGGATCTTCTTCGGCTTCGCCTTCGGCATGGGTGGCATCGCCGCCGCGGTTCTGGGCGTGGTGGCGGATGCGAAGGGGATCGAATTCGTCTACCGGATCTGTTCTTATCTGCCGCTGATGGGGCTGTTGACCATCTTCCTGCCGCGGATGGAGCGGTTGTAGCTGCCGGACCGGGGGCGCTGCCCCCGGACCCCCGGGATATTTGGACAAGAAAGAAACATGACGACGATCAAGGCAAGGCCGATCACCGCCGAGGCATTCGCCCCTTTCGGAGAACTGCTGACCCCGCGCGAGCGGCCCTCGAAGATGATCAATGCCGGGCGCTGCGAGCGGCATCACGCGCTGGCCACGGTCGAGCGCGGCGGCGGCGAGGCGATCATCTCGATCTTCCGTTCCGAGCCGGTCAGCCTGCCCTATGACTGCACGCTGCTGGAGCGCCATCCCCTGGGCTCGCAGGCCTTCGTGCCGCTGGGATCCGATCCCTGGCTGTCGATCGTGGCCCCGGACGAGGGCGGGCGGCCGGGCGCGCCGGTCGCCTTCCTGGTGCCGGCCGGCATGGGGGTGAACCTGCGCGCCGGGGTCTGGCATGGCGTGCTGACGCCGCTGGACCGGCCGGCCGATTTCCTGGTCGTGGACCGCGAGGGCGAGGGCGTGAACCTGGAAGAGGTCGAGATCGCCCCCGTCACCGTCGAGGCATGAGCCTGCCCGATTATTCCTTCGAGGAGGCGGCGCTGCGCGGTGGCGCGCGCTTCGTCGCCGGCGTGGACGAGGTCGGGCGCGGGCCGCTGGCCGGGCCGGTGACGGCGGCGGCGGTGATTCTGGATGTCGCCTGCATTCCCGAGGGGCTGAACGATTCGAAGAAGCTGACCGCCAGGCGCCGCGAGGCGCTGGCCGAACTGATCATGGCGCGCTGCGACTGGGCCGTCGGCCATGCCAGCGTCGAGGAGATCGACCGGCTGAACATCCTGCGCGCCTCGCATCTGGCGATGTGCCGGGCCATTGCCGGGCTGCGCCGGCGGCCCTGCCTGGTGTTGATCGACGGCAACATGCTGCCGCGCGATCTGGACCTGCCGGGGCAGGCGGTGGTGGGCGGCGACGGGCGCTGCCTGTCCATCGCCGCGGCCTCGATCGTGGCGAAACTGTTGCGCGATCGCATCATGGTGGATTTGGCGCAACAGCACCCCGGATATGGCTGGGAGGCGAATGCCGGTTATGCGACCGCGGCGCATCGCCAGGCGCTGCTAGATCTGGGCATAACCCCATATCATAGGCGCAGCTTCGCGCCCGTCCACAACATCTTGTGTAAAGAAGAAACCACAAGCTGTTGATTCGAAAAAGAATTTGACGGCGAATCAGCTCTGACTCATTATCGGCCCCAGCAAATCGGCAACCCAATAGCCGAACCCCCGAGGCAGTGATGACGAAACCTGATACCAAATCCCGCGCCGTGGCGCGAACCCTTCCGCTTAACCAGATTCTGGCCGGTGACTGCATCGAGGTCATGAACGCGCTGCCCGAGGCCAGCGTCGATCTGATCTTTGCCGACCCGCCCTATAACCTGCAACTCAAGGGCGAGCTGCACCGGCCCGACAACAGCCGCGTCGATGCGGTGGACGACCATTGGGACCAGTTTTCCGGCTTTGCCGCCTATGACCGCTTTACCCGCGACTGGCTGGCGGCGGCGCGACGCATCCTCAAGCCCGATGGGGCGATCTGGGTGATCGGGTCCTATCACAATATTTTCCGCGTCGGCGCCGAGCTGCAGAACCAGGGTTTCTGGATCCTGAACGACGTGGTCTGGCGCAAGGCGAACCCGATGCCGAACTTCCGCGGCAAGCGGCTGACCAACGCGCATGAGACGATGATCTGGGCCAGCAAGTCCGAGGGCGCGAAATACACCTTCAACTACGAGGCGCTGAAATCGCTGAACGAGGGCGTGCAGATGCGCAGCGACTGGGTGCTGCCGATCTGCACCGGCGGCGAGCGGCTGAAGGATGCCGGCGGCGCCAAGGCGCATCCGACCCAGAAACCCGAGGCGCTGCTGCATCGCATCCTGGTCGGGTCCACGAATCCCGGCGACGTGGTGCTGGACCCGTTCTTCGGCACCGGCACCACCGGCGCCGTGGCCAAGATGCTGGGCCGCGATTTCATCGGCATCGAGCGCGAAGCCGCCTATCGCGAGGTGGCCGAGAAGCGGCTGGCCCGCATCCGCAAGTTCGACAGCGAGGCCATCGCCACCATCAAGCCCAAGCGCGCCGAGCCGCGCGTGCCCTTCGGCCAGGTGGTCGAGCGCGGCATGCTGCGCCCGGGCGAGGAGCTTTATTCGATGAACAACCGCCACAAGGCCAAGGTGCGCGCCGATGGCAGCCTGATCGGCAATGACGTGAAGGGCTCGATCCACCAGGTCGGCGCGGCGCTGGAGGGGGCGCCGAGCTGCAACGGCTGGACCTATTGGCATTTCCGGCGCGAGGGGCGGATGGTGCCCATCGACATCCTGCGCCAGCAGATCCGCGCCGAGATGGAGGCCGAAGAGGGCCGCGCCCACTGATTTCCCGGTTTCGCCAAGTCCCGAAGCTCCGCGAGCTCTGGCGCGGCCGGGACCGCCTTGCCCCGTTCGGCCCTGCGCCGGGCGGGGCCTTTTGGCTTTTTCGGCCGGGCTGCGGAATTACAGCGCCCCGCGCGGCATCGGCAGCGTGCCGCGGTTATAGGGCTGCCAATCGGTGATCTCGGGATAGAACTGCCGCCGCCAGGCCCGGACGCGCGGGTTCATCCGCCGCCGCCACAGGGGCGGCACCATGGCGAGGAAGGTCATCGCCGGATAGCCCATCGGCAGCTGCGGCGCCTCTTCGTCGGAATAGGTCTGCAGCAGCGGAAAGCGCCGGTCGGGCTTGTAGTGATGGTCGGAATGGCGCTGCAGGTTGATCAGCAGCCAGTTGGTCGCGGTATGCGAGGAATTCCAGCTGTGCCGCGGCAGGACATGTTCATAGCGCCCCCCGCCCAGATGCTTGCGGGTCAGGCCGTAATGCTCGACGTAATTGGTCAGTTCGAGCTGCCAGACGGCGACGAAGGCCTGCCAGAGGAAGAGCAGCAGCCCCTGCCAGCCGCCGAGGATGAGGGCCAGGGCCAGCATGGCCAGCTGCAGCGCGGCGTAGCGCCAGAACGGGTTGCGGCGGTCGAATTTCGAGCGGCCCGAGCGGGTCAGCCGCCGCGTCTCGGCCGTCCAGGCGCTTTTCGGGCATTCGATCAGCACGCGCAGGAAGAAGCGGAAGAAGCCCTCGTTGTAGCGGGCCGAGACCGCGTCGCGCGGCGTCGCCACCCAGGAATGATGCACCAGCAGGTGCTCGGTGCGGAAATGCGAATAGAGCGTCGAGGCCAGCAGCAGGTCGCCCAGCCAGCGTTCCAGCTTGTTTCTCTGATGCAGCAGTTCATGGGCATAGACGATGCCGATGGTGCCCGAGGCGACGCCGATGCCGAAGAACAGGCCGAGCTTTTCCCAGCCGGAAAGCGCGCTGCGGGCGGCATACCAGATCGCGCCGAAGATCATTACCGCCTGGATCGGGAACCAGATCACGGTGATGGCGCGATACCAGATCAGCTGCGATTCCGGCGTCTCGGTGTCGGGGTTTTCCTCGTTCAGGCCCAGCACCGCGTCCAGCATGGTCATCAGACACCAGGCATAAAGCGGCATCAGCGCGAACCACCAGCCGCCCAGCGTCGCGGCAAGCAGGGCCAGCGGCACCATGCCCAGGGAAAGCCAGAAGGGCAGGGCGTCGATCAGGGGGGCGCGGAACGCGGTTTGCATGGGCGCAACTATGACGGGTTTTGCTACGGCTTGCCATGGCGACGCGATGTCGCGGGGCGGGCTGTTTCGGGACGGTCCTTGGCGAGGGACCAGGCCTTGCGCATCAGCCCCGGCAGGGCGCTGGGGCGGAAGGCGCCAAGCGGGGTCAGGCTGCCGCGTTCCGGCGCCGCGGTCAAGCGGGCGCTCATCACCGTCAGGTCCAGCGCGAAATGGGTGAAGACATGGCGGACGAGGCCGATCTCCTGCCAGTCGGCGGGGGCGGGCGGCGGGTGGTGCGAGCCGTCCCAGCCGGTCGAGGGAAAGGCCAGCGTGCCGCCCAGCAGGCCCTTGTCCGGCCGGGTCTCGACCAGCACCGCGCCCTCGGCAAAGCCGATCCAGACCGTGCCCCGGCGCAGCGGCTTGGGTTTCTTCGGCGTCTTGCGCGGCAGTTCGGCGGCGATGCCCTGGGCGCGGGCGGCGCAATGGTCGATGATCGGACAGATGCCGCAGGCCGGGCTGCGCGGCGTGCAGATCGTCGCGCCCAGGTCCATCATCGCCTGGGCGAAATCCCCCGGCCGTTCGGCGGGCGTCAGCCGGGTGGCCAGCGCCACCAGTTCCGGCTTGGCGGCGGGCAGCGGCGTTCCGACCGCGAAAAGCCGGGCCACGACGCGCTCGACATTGCCGTCCACCACCGTCTCGGGCCGGTCGAAGGCGATGGCGGCGATGGCGGCCGAGGTATAGGCGCCGATGCCGGGCAGCGCCGCCAACCCCTCGCGCGTGCCGGGGAATGCGCCCATGGCGGCGACCTCGCGGGCACAGGCCACCAGGTTGCGGGCGCGGGCGTAATAGCCCAGCCCCGCCCATTCCGCCATCACCTGCGCGTCCTCGGCCGCGGCGAGGTCGTGGACCGTGGGCCAGAGGCTGGCGAAGCGTTCGAAATAGGCCTTCACCGCCGCGACGGTGGTCTGTTGCAGCATGACCTCGGACAGCCAGACGCGATAGGGATCGGCGCGGCCCTGCCCGGGCGGCACGCGCCAGGGCAGGGCGCGGGCATGGCGGTCGTACCAGGCCAGCAGCTCGGTGGGGATCACCTTCGGGTCACGCAATTTTCAGCCTCATTCAGCCGCGTCTCTCTGGCATCCGGGCGCGCC
>WKJB01000114.1_pt1 | contig 22934 bp, 17 predicted proteins | sample 5403331 | NCBI WGS metagenome assembly WKJB01 (sample SAMN13198853, study PRJNA488119) | plastic metagenome | isolation source: water-polyurethane dispersion (WPUD) containing a polyether... | place: Mexico: Mexico City | collected 2016 | reverse complement strand
TCCTCCACGGAGGTCTTCGCTAACTCAGCCGTTCACAACGTCCCGAGGAACTACAGCTAGCTAGTTGTGATGTCCGCCCCGACCTCTCGTCGCGACCCGACTCGGGAGGCGAGGAGCGCCGCGGCGCCCGACAGCAGGAGCGTGACCGCGAGGCCGACCGGCCCCGCGTCGGCGCCCGTCGCGGCGAGCGTCGGCTGCGCCGCCACCGTCAACGGCGACGTGCCGACCGACACCCCGTTGCGCAGCAGCACGAGCGTGTGCCGACCCGGAGCGATCGAGGCGGGGATGCGGAACGTCGCCGCGATCGTGCCGGCGCCATCCGCCACCGCCGTGCCGAGCACGACGGGGTCGGAGTGCAACTCGACGGTGTAGCTCTCGCCGGCGAGCAGACCGGAGGCCTGCACCGTGACGGTGCCGCCCGCCCGGACGGTGCCCGAGGCGGCGCCGAACACGGGCGCGGTGATCAGGCTGGTGCGCGTCGAGGCGACCGCCTCGTCGACGTGGCCGACCGCGTGCGCCGTCGCGACGACGTACACCGACATGCCGACGAGGTCGGCCGTCACCAAGAAGGCGTTCGAGGGGGTGAACGTGGCGCCGGTGCCGACGCCCGTGCCGTCAGAGGCGTACCAGGCGAAGGTCACGCTTGTGGGGGCGGGGGTCACGCCCGTGGCGTCGTACGACGCGGTGAAGCTCGTGCCGAGGCGGCCCGTGCCGGAGACCGTCGGCGCGGCGGACACGTTCGCGAACCGGCCCGCGGCGCCCGTGCCCGTCACCCGGTAGACCTGGGCGAGCCCGTTGATCGTGAGGCCCGTGGCGATGTCGGGCGTCGTGCATCCCTGGTAGATGGCGTACGCCGTGTCGGTTCGGCCCGACGGCCAGGCCAGGGAGCTCGACGCGGCCGACGCGATCGAGATGCCGTCGGCGAGGATGTGCAGCGCCCCCTGTGCGGCCTGCGCGCGCGCGTTGTCGAGCGCAGGCGACGCGACGCCCGCGGTGAGCTGGGTGTTGACGGCGGCGGCCCGAACGTTCAGCTGGGACTCGTTCGCGCCGTCGTGGACCGAGATCCAGCAGCTCGCCGTCTTCGAGGTCCCGTTCGTCACCTGCACGGTCAGCGCGCCGTCGGCGAGCCACTGCTGGTGCGGGTACGACAACGGCGTGAGGAGAGCTGCGGAGGCGGGGGCGCTGACGGTCAGGACGAGGGCGCCCGCGACCGCGAGTCCGATTCCCGCCGCAGCGAGCCGGGAGGAGTGCATCGATTTCCTTTCGGGTTCGACGCACGCTATCGCGGCGGGGCGGCCGCCCCAGCGGAGGGGGCGCCACGGCTCCCGAACGGGGGCAGACAGCTCGCGGTCGGCGCCGTCAGCGGAGGGCGGCGACCGCCTCGCGCAGCACCTCGTCGAGCCGCCGGGTGACGAGCTGCGCCGTCTCCTCGGTGAGCTCGCGCCCGGACGCGACGTGTCCGCGCAGCTTGCTGCGCAGCTCCGAGCGGAACCGGGTGAGCGCGGCATCGGTCTCCTGGAGGCGGCGGCGGCTCGCGACGCGAGCATCCTCCGGGTCCTCGACGGGCGGGCGCGTGGTGCCCGCCCGGGCCTCGCGGGCGGCGGAGGCGAGGTCCGCCTTGAGCGAGCGCATCGCCTCGTCGACGGAGACCCGCACCTCGTCGGCGAGCCGCCGTACCGAGTCGGTGACGTCGGTCTCGATCGCCGCGAGCTCATCCTGGCGGGCGGCGAGCTCCGCGCGGCCGGCATCCGTGATCGCGTAGACGGTGCGGCGCCCGTCCGACTGCTTCGTGACGAGCCCCTCCTCCTGCAGCTTGCCGAGCCGCGGGTAGATGGTGCCGGCGCTCGGCACATAGGTGCCGCCGAACCGCTCGCCGAGCGACTGGATGAGCTCGTAGCCGTGCTGCGGGCGCTCGTCGAGCAGGCTCAGCAGGTAGAGCCGCAGGTGGCCGTGGGCGAATACGGGAGGCGTCATGCGCGCACCCCGTGCAGGATGTTGACGTCGCCGCCGACGGTGTTGATGCGCACGTCCGTCCACTTGCCGTCGAGCTCGCCGTGGCGGGCGGTGTAGCGGCCCCGCACGATGCTGATGCTCTGGGCGTCGAGCAGCAGCTTGCCCGCGACCGTCTGCACTGTGTAGCTCGCGGGTGCGTCAGGCTCGAAGCGCGCGGTCACGGCGCCCGACACCGTGTTGACGTGCACGGCGTCCGGGACCCCGGAGGCGTCGAGCATGATCTCGCTCGAGACGCCGTCGGCGTGGAAGCGCGTGATGGCGCCCGAGGCGATGACGTCGCCCGACACCGTGTTGATCCCCACGGCGCCGTCGTGGTCGCGCACGGTGACCTCGCCGCTCACGGCGTTGGCGGTGAGCTTGCCGGCGAGGCCGTCGGCGACGACGTCGCCGGAGACCGTGTTGAGCTGCGCATCCGAGGTGAGGCCGGTGACGAGCGCGTCGGCGGAGACGACGCCGAGCGTGAGGGCGATGTCGCGCGGCACGAGCACGCTCACCTCGGCGCGGACGGAGGATCCGAAGTTCTTGAACGCCTCGATCCAGTTGTCCCAGCGCAGCTGGGGGTGGTCGATCTCGAGGCGGTCGCCATCGATCTTGATGAGCAGGTCGCGGCCCTTCACGGAGACCACCTCGACCCGGACGGTCGGCTCGTCGTGCCCGACGATGTCGACGTGACCGCCGGCGAGGCCGACCTTGAGTCGACGCACGTTCTCGATATCGATGACCTTGGGGCCGTCGACGAGCCATTTCTCCTGAGCCATGGCGGCTCCCCTTTCCCGAATCGAGATATATCGCGTTGTCGAGAACTCAAGATATATCGCGTTCGCCGGTCGCGCAACCCCTCCCGCGCCCTCAGAAATGCAGGAGATCCGGAGTGCCGACATCCGCAGCTCCCCGGACTACGGGGGTGGCACCGGATGGCTCCTGCATTTCTGGCGTGGAGGCGGGTCGGGCGCGCGGCTTGCGGTTGACGTTGCGTCAACGTCTAGCGTCGAGACAGACGGAAGGAGGAGGACGTGGAACGCACGATCCAGGAGGTCGCCCGGCTCGCGGGCGTCACGAGCCGCACCCTGCGGCACTACGACGAGCTCGGACTCGTGCGGCCGAGCAGCGTCGGCGCGGGCGGCATCCGCCGCTACGACGCGGAAGCCCTCGTGCGCCTCCAGCGCGTGCTGCTGCTGCGCGAGCTCGGACTCGGCCTCCCCGCGATCGCCCGAGTGCTCGAGGGGCGCGCGGACGACGCCGAGGCCCTGCGCGCCCATCGCGAGTGGCTGCGGCAGGAGCAGGACCGCCTCGCGCGGCAGCTCGCGAGCGTCGAGGCGACTATCGAGTCGCTGGAGAGGACGGAGGAACCGATGGCGGAGGACATGTTCGACGGCTTCGACCACACGCGGTACAAGGACGAGGTCGAGGAGCGCTGGGGGAAGGACGCCTACGCGACCTCCGACGCCTGGTGGCGCGGCATGGGCGACGACGAGCGGCGGGACTGGCAGGCACGGAGCGCCCAGCTCGGCGCGGACTGGATCGCCGCGGCCGAGGCGGGCATCGCGCCCGACTCCGACGAGGCGCAGGAGCTCGCGCGGCGCCACGTCGAGTGGCTGGCCGGCATCCCCGGCACCCCGGGGGCGGTCAAGGAGTACGTGACGGGCCTCGGCGAGCTGTACGTCGCCGACCCGCGTTTCGCCGCCAACTACGGCGGCGAGCAGGGCGCGGCCTTCGTGCGCGACGCGCTGCGCGTCTACGCCGAGGCGCACCTGTAGTCGAGGGGCGAGACGCGCCCGCGCATCCGTCTTCACCCGGATGCGCGGGCGTCGTCTCGGTGCGACCGCTATGCGCGGCGTCCGTTGCGGACGACGGCGACGACGGTCGAGACGGCACCCGAGAGGGCGAGCGCGGCGAGCGCGAGCATGAGGAGCGTCATGCGATCACCTCCCCTGCGGGTGCGGCATCCGCGAGCGGGCGGCGCCGGGGCGCCTCGGGCACGCGGAAGAACGGGAGCGTCACGCCCACCATGGGGCCGATGAGCAGCGCGAACGCGACGGTGCCGATGCCGACCTGCCCGCCGAGCAGCCAGCCGACCGCGAGCACGGTCACCTCGATGCCCGTGCGCACGGCCCAGATCGGCCAGCCCCAGCGGGCGTGCATGCCGGTCATGAGACCGTCGCGCGGGCCCGGGCCGAGGCGGGCCCCGACGTACAGGCCGGTCGCGATCGCGAGCAGCGCGAGGCCGCCCGCGAACACGAGCCCCTGCAGCCACCACTCGTGCTGCTGCGGGATGAGGGCGAGCCCGATGTCGGCGGCGGGGCCGATGAGCAGGATGTTGAGCACGGTGCCGACGCCGGGCTTCTGGCGGATGGGGACCCACAGCAGCAGCACGACGGCGCCCACGGCGATCACGACGACGCCGAACCCGAGGCCGGTCTGCGCGACGATGCCCTGCGTGAGCACGTCCCACGGGCCCACGCCGATGCCGGCGCGCACCATCGCGGCGATCGCGATGCCGTAGAGGAAGAGCCCGACGAGCAACTGCGCGATGCGGCGCGTCCAGATCAGGGTCGGGGTCACGGTGACCATCCCATCGGGAAATTGGCCCTTGAACAAGAAGCCAATCTCCGTACACTGGCCGCATGAACACCCTCTCGGCACGTGCATTGGCCTTGCTCATGGTCGATTGGCGCCGCTCGGGCGGGCCGGCCTACCAGGCGCTCGCCGACCGCATCCGCCTGCTCGTGCTCGACGGCCGCATCCCGCTCGGCACGCGTCTGCCCGCGGAGCGCGAGCTCGCCTCCCACCTCGGGCTCAGCCGCACGACCGTTTCGGCCGCCTACGCCGAGCTGCGCGAGACCGGCTACCTCGAGAGCGTGCGCGGCTCCGGCAGCACGGCCCGCCTGCCGCAGGACACCTCGATCGACGTCGACCTGCTCGCGGACGCCCCGCTCGACTTCTCGAAGGCGTCGCTGCCTGCGCTCCCCGCCGTTGCCGAGGCCGCGGCCGCCGCCGCCGTCCGCCTTCCGAGCTTCCTCACCGACAGCGGCTTCGACCCCTTCGGCCTCCTCGTGCTGCGCCGGGCGATCGCCGACCGCTACACCGAGCGCGGCATCCCCACCGACCCCGACCAGCTCATGATCACGGTCGGCGCCCAGTCCGCCATCCACCTCGTCGCGCGCACGCTCCTCGCGCGCGGCGACCGCGCGATCGTCGAGTCGCCCGGCTACCCGCACGCCTTCGATGCCCTCAAGGCCGCGGGCGCGCGGCTCGTGCCCGTCGCCGTGACGACCGACGAGGGCTGGGACGAGGCCGGGCTCGAGCAGGCCTTCCAGCGCACGAGCCCCACCGTCGCCTACCTCATGCCCGAGTTCCAGAACCCCACGGGCCGCACGATGGAGGATGCGCTCCGCGCCAAGGTGCTCGAGCTCGCGACGCGCGAGGGCACGACCCTCGTCGTCGACGAGACCATGACGGGGCTCGCCCTCGACGGGCAGCCGCGCCCCGCGCCGTTCCCCGTCGCCCCGAACGTCGTCGTCATCGGATCGGTCGGCAAGTCGATCTGGGGCGGGCTGCGGCTCGGCTGGATCCGCGCCGAGCGCGACCTCATCCAGCGGATCGCGCGCGTGCGCTTCGCGAGCGACCTCGGCACCCCGATCCTCGACCAGCTCGTCGTCGCCGAGCTCGTGCCCGACTACGAGCAGATCCTCGCGGGCCGCCGCGCCTACCTGCGCCAGGGCCGCGACCACCTCGCGAAGCGCATCCGGCAGCAGCTCCCCGACTGGCGGATGCCGCACGTCGAGGGCGGGATCGTCGCGTGGGTCAACATCGGCGCGCCCGTCAGCTCGCAGCTCGCGCTCGCCGCGCGCACCGAGGGGCTCGTGATCGGCGCGGGCCCGCGCTTCGGGCTCGACGGCGTCTTCGAGCGCTTCCTGCGCATCCCGTTCGGGATGCCGGCCGATCAGCTCGACCGCGGCGTCGAGGCGCTCGCGGCGGCCTGGAACTCGGTCACGCGCCGCGGCATCCGCCTCGACGACGCGAACCTCGCGCACGTGGTCTGACGCGCCGGACCCTCAGGGGATTGGAAGTCAAGGCCCGCTCGCGGCTGGGATACTGAGGCCGGGGCACGGTGCCGTGCGCCTGCCCGAGCCGCGCTTGCGGCATCCGCAGCACCACTGCATCCACAGCCTCCGGGGGAACCGTGTCTCTGCTCTCCGTGTTCAGCCTGCGCAACCGCGCGCTCATCGCCCTGCTCACGATCGTCGTCGCGATCTTCGGCGGGTACGCGCTCACGGCGCTCAAGATGGAGCTGTTCCCCTCGCTCACGCTCCCGAACGTGACGGTCGTCACGACCTACCCCGGCGCGAGCCCGGATGTCGTCGAGGAGTCGGTGTCGACGCCGATCGAGACGGCGCTGCAGGGCATCGAGGGGCTCGAGGAGACCTCCGCGACCTCCTCCTCGGGCGTCTCGACCGTGCAGGCGTCGTTCACCTACGGCACCGACCTCACGCGCGCCGAGCAGAAGGTCGAGCTCGCGATCGGCCGCATCGCGTCGCAGCTGCCCGACGCGGTCGACCCGATGGTCGTCACCTTCTCGCTCAGCGACTTCCCGATCCTGCAGCTGGCCGTCACGAGCGACCTCGAGCCCGCGGAGCTCGCGAACCGCCTCGAGAACATCGCGGTGCCCGAGCTCGAGCAGGTCGAGGGCGTCAGCTCGGCCGCCGTCTACGGCGCCACCGGCCAGCGCATCACGATCACGCCGAATACCGCCCAGCTCGCGGCGAGCGGCCTCACGACCCAGGCCATCCGCGACGCCCTCAAGGCCAACGGCACCCTGCTCGCCGCCGGGCAGATCGACGAGGACGGCAAGACCCTCACGGTGCAGGCGGGCACGCGCATCGGCTCGACCGACGAGCTCGGCGCCCTCCCGCTCGTCGGCTCGGGCCTCACGATCGCCGACGTCGCGACGGTCGAGATCACCGAGAACCCCGTCACGGGCATCTCGCGCGTCAACGGCGAGCCCTCGCTGACCCTCGCGATCACCAAGACCCCCGCAGGCAACACGGTCGACGTGTCGCACGGCGTGCAGGACAAGCTCGCCGAGCTCGAGGAGGCCCTCGGCGGCTCGACGAGCTTCTCGGTCGTGTTCGACCAGGCGCCGTTCGTGGAGCACTCGATCGAGTCGCTCGCGACCGAGGGCCTGCTCGGCCTCGCCTTCGCGGTCGTCGTGATCTTCCTCTTCCTCTTCTCGGTGCGCTCGACGCTCGTCGCGGCGATCTCCATCCCGGTGTCGGTGCTCATCACCTTCGTCGCGATGCTCGCCACGGGGTACTCCCTCAACGTGCTCACTCTCGGCGCGATCACGATCGCGATCGGCCGCGTCGTCGACGACTCGATCGTCGTCATCGAGAACATCAAGCGGCACCTCGGCCTCGGCGCCGAGAAGACGGAGGCCGTGCTCGTCGGCGTGCGCGAGGTCGCCTCCGCGATCACCGCCTCGACCGTCACGACCGCCGCCGTGTTCCTGCCGATCGCCCTCGTCGGCGGCCTCACGGGAGAGCTGTTCCGCCCCTTCGCGCTCACGGTGACGATCGCGCTCGCGTCGTCGCTGCTCGTCGCGCTCACGATCGTGCCGGTGCTCGCGTACTGGTTCCTCAAGTCGAAGCCGCACCACGCGCACAACGCCGCCGAGGCCGAGGCGCCCGCGCCCGACGACCTCGAGGCCGAGCTCTCGCGCCCCGACCGTCTGCAGAAGGCCTACCTGCCGGTCATCCGCTGGACCGTCGCCCACCCCGCGGTGACCCTCGTCTCGGCCGTCGTCGTGCTCGGCATCACGCTCGCGCTCGTACCCATCGTGCCCACCAACTTCGTCGGCAACTCGGGCCAGAACACGCTCTCTGCCCGTCAGACGCTCCCCGCAGGCACGAGCCTCGACGCGCGCGACGCGGCGGCTGCCGAGCTCGAGGACGCGCTGTCGCAGGTCGACGGGATCGAGACCGTGCAGGCCACGATCGGCTCGAGCGGCGGCCTCAGCATCGCCCTCGGCTCGCTCTTCGGCGGTGCCGAGGCGAGCACCTTCTCGATCACGACGACCGAGGGCGCCGACCAGGACCGCATCCGCGCCGACGTGCAGGACGTCATCGACGGCCTCGGCGACGAGGCGGGCGAGATCACGATCTCGTCCGGGAGCATGGGCTTCTCGAGCGACATTGCGATCGAGATCACGGCGCCCGACGAGAAGACGCTCCGCGAGGCGACGGACGACGTGGTCGCCGCGATGCGCGAGCTCGACGTCGCCCAGCAGGTCGAGTCGAACCTCTCCGCCTCGCAGCCCTACATCGCGATCCAGGTCGACCGCGAGAAGGCGGCGGCGCTCGGCCTCACCGAGGTCGCGGTCGGCGGCATCGTCGCCGAGGCGATGCTGCCCGTGCCGGTCGGCTCGGTCGAGTTCGACGGCGACAGCCTCTCGATCTACATCGCCAACACCGCGAAGCCGACGACCGTGCAGGAGCTGCGCGACTTCGTGCTCTTCGCGACCCCGCTCGGTCCGGTGACCGTCGCCGACGTCGCGACCGTCGAGCAGGTCGACGGCCCCGCCTCGATCTCGACCCAGCGCGGCATCCGCACGGCGACCGTCTCGGTGACGCCGGCGACCGCCGACGTCGGCACGGCCTCCGCGACGGTGCTCGCCGAGCTCGACTCGCTCGAGCTGCCGGGCGGCGTCTCGGCCGCGATCGGCGGCGTCACGAGCGACCAGGAGGAGGCGTTCACGCAGCTCGGCATCGCACTGCTCGCGGCGATCCTCATCGTCTACACCGTCATGGTCGCGACGTTCCGCAGCCTCCGCCAGCCGCTCCTGCTGCTCATCTCGGTGCCGTTTGCGGCGACGGGCGCGATCCTGCTGCAGCTCGCCTCCGGCATCCCGCTCGGCGTCGCCTCGCTCATCGGCCTGCTCATGCTCATCGGCATCGTGGTCACCAACGCGATCGTGCTCATCGACCTCGTGAACCAGTACCGCGACCGAGGGCTCGGTGTGAACGAGGCGCTCGTGCACGGCGCGAGCCGACGCCTCCGCCCGATCCTCATGACGGCCCTCGCGACGATCTTCGCGCTCGTGCCGATGGGTCTCGGCCTCACCGGCCAGGGCGGCTTCATCTCGCAGCCGCTCGCGATCGTCGTGATCGGCGGTCTCATCTCGTCGACCGTGCTGACGCTCGTCGTGCTGCCGTCGCTCTACGCGCTCGTGGAGGGCGCGAAGGAGCGCCGGGAGGCGAAGCGCGCCGCCGCCGCCCCCGCCGCGTGACCCCGCGCGCCCCTCACCCGGCCGCGGCGTCCGTCGCGGGCGCGACGGGCAGCTGCTTCGGTGCGAGGGTCGTGCCGTAGAAGTCGAGGATGCGGCGCTTGAGCTCGTCGTCGATCATCGCGATCGAGTGCAGGCGCCCCTCCACCTGCACGAACGTCGTGTCGACGCCGACCCCGCGCAGGGCGCGCACGAGGATCCGGGCCTGCTCGAGCGGGATCATCTCGTCGGTCGAGTGGGCCACGAGGAACGGCGGGTCGGTCTCGTCGACCCACGTGCTCGGCGACGCCGCGAGAGCGAGCGGGCACTCGACGCCGGGCACGCAGCCGAGGTAGGCGGCCTGCACGGGGAGGAAGTCGTCCGTGGCGGCGACCCCCGTGAGGTCGACCGGGGCCGACAGCTCGACGACCGCTGCGACGCGCGAGCCCTCGTCGAGCGGGCCGATGCCCCGCGTGCCGAGCAGCGCCACGAGGTTGCCGCCCGCCGAGCCGCCGAACGCGCCGATGCGGTCCGGGTCGATGCCGAAGCGCGCGGCCTGCTGCGGCTCGCGCAGCCACTCGACCGCCGCGACGAGGTCGTCGATCGCCGCGGGGAACGGGTTCGCGGGAGCGAGCCGGTAGTCGACGGCGAAGGCCGGGTAACCGGAGGCGCCGAGCCACTGGCACACCGCGCGCCACGCGACGTCGTTCTTCGATCCGCGCGCCCAGCTGCCGCCGTGCACGACGACGATCGCGGGCCGGGCGGGGTCGGTGAGCGGCTCGAAGTCGGGCGGCAGGCACGCGTCGAGGAACAGCGGCTGCCCGTCGACGGCGCGGTAGGGGATGTCGACGATCGTCGGCACGGACGGGTCGGTCGCGAGGTGCGGGTTGCTCGAGACGACCACGCCCTCGACGACCGCGTCGGCGTCGTCGCCCGTGGGTGCGCATCCGCCCGCCGCGACTCCGAGCGCGCCGATGACGGCGGCCGCGAGGGCGGCACGGAGCGGGGTCGCGGCGCGCATGGTCGCACTACGGTAACCCCCGCGTCCCGCGATTCACGGCGGATCCTCGGGTGGGCCCCGCTATGCTCGTGCGGTCGGCTCTCGACGAATCGCGGCATGTCGCCGTGTCTTATGCATTGTGTAGGTCGAGCGGGCCGGATCGTCCACGCATCCGTGGACGAGGAATTCCTTGAGGAAAACGGCCCCGGCCACCTGCGTCCGGGTTCTCGTCGCGTGCGTCTTCGCGCGCGGCGCACACTCATGAGCACCGGAGAGACATCCATGGCGTACAACGCCCGCGCGCCCCAGGGCGCCAAGAAGAACACGGCCCGCAAGGGCGTCAAGAAGGTCGGCGGCCCCTCGCCGAAGCACCGCGGCTACCAGCCCGAGGCGGAGTCCGCCCACGGCGGCAAGAAGCCGCGCCGGTCGAGCGAGCAGCGCGCGGCGTACGGGCGCAGCCCCGAGCGCCCGCGCGGCAAGCGCCCCGAGCGCGCCGAGGACGGCCGCCCCAACTGGGAGCCGCGCGGCAAGGACGCGCGGGCATCCGTGGAGCGCGCCCCCGCGGCCCGCAAGCGCGACGCCGGCTACGGCCGCGACCGCGACCGCTTCGCCCGCGAGGACGAGGCGCCCCGCTCGGGCGGTTACCGTCCGCGCCGCTTCGAGGACGAGCGCCCGCAGCGCCGCTTCGAGGGCGACCGTCCCCGTCGCGAGGAGCGCCCGCGCTACGAGTCGGACCGTCCGCGCTACGAGCGCGACGACCGCCCGCGCCGCGACGAGCGTCCCCGCTTCGAGCGCGACGAGCGTCCCCGTCGCGAGTTCGGCGACCGCCCGCGTCGCGACCGCGACGAGCGCGCCCCGCGCCACCACGTCGAGGACGTCGTGCTCGAGCGCCTCGAGGCCCAGGCCGTCGAGGCGACCGAGGTGCAGGGGCAGAGCTTCGGCGACCTCGGCCTCGGCCAGAACATCGTGCGCGCGCTCGCCGAGCTCGGCGCCGAGAGCCCGTTCCCGATCCAGGCGGCGACGATCCCGGATGCGCTCGCGGGCCGCGACGTGCTCGGCCGCGGCCGCACCGGCTCGGGCAAGACGATCGCCTTCGGCGCCCCGCTCGTGGAGCGTCTCCTGCAGATGCAGGCCGGCGACCAGAAGCGCCGCCAGCCCGGCCGCGCCCCGCGCGCCCTCATCCTCGCGCCGACGCGCGAGCTCGCCCTGCAGATCGACCGCACGGTGCAGCCGATCGCGCGCAGCGTGGGCCTCTTCACGACGCAGATCTACGGCGGCGTGCCCTACGCGCGTCAGCTCGGCGCCCTCGAGCGCGGCGTCGACATCGTGATCGGCACCCCCGGCCGCGTGCAGGACCTCGCCGACTCGGGCCGCCTCGACCTCACGAACGTGCAGATCACGGTGCTCGACGAGGCCGACCACATGTGCGAGCTGGGCTTCGCCGAGCCCGTCACCGCGATCCTCGACCACACCCCCGACGGGGGCCAGCGCCTGCTGTTCTCCGCGACCCTCGACAAGGGCGTCGCCGAGATCGTCGACACCTACCTGAGCGACCCCGCGGTCTACGAGGTCGCTGGCGAGGACCAGGCGAGCTCCACGATCGAGCACCGCGTCCTGCTGCTCGACCAGCGCGACAAGCAGGAGGTGCTCGTCGAGCTCGCCTCGGGCCCCGGCAAGAAGCTCGTGTTCGCGCGCACCCGCGCCTTCGCGGAGCAGCTCGCCGACCTGCTCGACGACGCCGGCATCCGCGCCGAGTCGATCCACGGCGACCTCACGCAGTCGCGCCGCCAGCGCGCGCTCGACAAGTTCGCGAACGGCCGCGTCCAGGCCCTCGTGGCGACGGATGTGGCCGCCCGCGGCATCCACGTCGACGACGTCTCGCTCGTCATCCAGGCCGACGCGCCCGACGAGTACAAGGCGTACCTGCACCGCGCCGGCCGCACGGGTCGCGCCGGCAAGGAGGGCACCGTCGTGACCCTCGTGCCGCGCAACCGCCGTCGCCGCACGGAGGACCTCCTCCAGCGCGCCGACATCGTGGCCGAGTGGACCCCGGTGGTCCCGGGCGACGACATCATCCGCGAGCTCGCCGACCGCTAGGAGCCTGCTGAACAATCCGGCGAGTTAAGGCGCGCCTGCGGTCTGCTCGCGCGGGGTCGTTAAGACTTGGGTGATGCAGGGGCGTGATGATGGGTCGCGTGATCTTCTGGATGTGTCCTCGTTCGCGGGGCATCTGCTGCTGGCGGGGAGCGTGTTCGCGTTCCTCGCCGAGCACCGCCATCAGTTGTTCCCGGACGACATGTTCGCGGACTTGTTCCCGTCGGGCCGCGGCCGGCCCTCGCTGCCTGGCGATGTCGCCGCGTCGGTGCTGGTTCTGCAGGCGCTGCACGGCTACTCGGACCGGGAGGCGGCGGACGCGGTCACGTTCGATCTGCGGTGGAAGGCGGCGTGCGGGTTCGCGATCGATCAGCCCGGGTTCCACCCGTCGACGTTGACGTACTGGCGGCGCCGACTGGCCGCCAGCGACAGACCGCACCGGGTCTTCGACGCGGTCCGTGACGTGATCGCGCAGACCGGAGCGATCGCGGGGAAGAACCGGCGGGCGCTGGATTCGACGATCCTCGATGACGCCGTCGCCCGGCAGGACACCGTCACACAGCTGATCGCGCAGATCCGCCGGGTGGGCCGCGAGGTCCCTGCCGCGGGCTCGGTGGTCGCCGCTCTGCCGGGTCATGATCACACGAAGCCGGGGAAGCCGGATATCGCGTGGGATGACCAGGCGGCGCGTGACGAGCTGATCTCACGCCTGGTGACCGACGCGAACACGGTGCTCGCCGCTGTTGACGGTGTCCCGCTGGACCAACGGCAGCAGGACGCGGTCGCGTTGCTCGCGCTGGTCGCCGGGCAGGACGTGGAACCCGCGGATGGGCCCGATGGGTCGGATGGGCGGTGGCGGATCGCGCGGCAGGTCCCTCCATCCTGGGGAGGCGAAGACCGACGCGAGAGACGCGGCGATCATCGCCGAGACAGCACGCACGATGCCGCACACCCTCCGGTCGATCCAGGTTGCCGATGAGCAGGTCGCGGAGCTGACGATGCTTTGCGGGTTCGACGACGACCTCGCCGGGCAGATCGTGCAGGTCTCCAACCGGATCAGGGGTCTGCTGACGCAGATCCACCCCGCACTGGAGCGCGTCATCGGGCCGCGACTGGACCATCCCGCGATCCTCGATCTGCTGCAGCATTACCCCTCGCCCGCGGCGATGCGCTCTGCTGGCGAGAAACGGCTCGGGACCCGGCTGCTCAAGAACGCGCCCCGCAAGGGCCGCATCTGGGCGGCTGAGATCGCGGCGGCGCTGCGAGAGCAGACCGTCGTGGTTACCGGAACCAACGCCGCCGCGCTCGTGCTCCCACGCCTCACGGCTCAACTCGCAGGACTCCGGCGGCAACGCGAAGAGATCGCCGCCGAAGTCGAGAAGCTGGTCGAGCAGCACCCTCTTCACCCGGTCCTGACGAGCATGCCCGGAGTCGGCGTCAGGACCGCAGCCCGGCTCCTCACCGAGGTCACCACGAAAAGCTTCCCGACCGCGGGGCACCTCGCCGCCTACGCCGGCCTCGCCCCTGTCACGCGACGATCAGGCAGCTCGATCCGCGGCGAGCACCCCTCCCGGCGCGGGAACAAGATCCTGAAACGGACCATGTTCCTCTCCGCGTTCGCCGCGCTCCGCGACCCCGAATCACGCGCCTACTACGACCGCAAGATCGTCCAAGGCAAGCGCCACAACCAAGCACTTATCGCCCTCGCCAGACGCCGCTCCGACGTCCTGTTCGCAATGCTCCGCGACGGCACCCTCTACCAACCCCGAGCTGAGCGCGACGCCCTCACCGCTTGACAAGAGACATAGGGGCACCCCCGCAATTGAGGGGGGACCGTGCTGCGGGCCTCGCCCGATCGCGGGATTGAGCGGCGCCGACGTCGGAGCCACGGTGGAGGAAACGGCCGGCCCCGTCCCGGAAGGAGCCTTCGTGACATCTCGTCAGCGGTGGGTGCCCGCTGCGGTCATCCTGGCGGCGACGCTCGTCGCCGGGTGCACCGCGGAGCCCGTGCCAACGGTCCAACCGGCGGCCTCCGATTCCCCCATCGCCGGGGAGGGCACGGCTTCCGCCGAGGCACCGCCGGGCGCCGCCACGGGCGGGACCGGCAACACGGGTGACGGTGGCGCGGGAGGCGTCGGCGAGACGGCGCCACCCGGTCCGCCTCCGCAGCCGTCGGCGCCGCAGCCGACCGCGCCGCAGACCCCGAAGCCGGGGCCGAGCACCCCGCCGCCCTCGAACGGCCCGAAGGTCGCGGTCACCTCGATGGCGTGCAACGGCACCGGGAGCTTCCAGAAGCTCCGAGTGCAACTCACCGCGAGCTACAACAACAAGTACCGCAAGGGGATCACGGCGGTGTGGCTCACCCGCCTCGACAATCTCGGGACCGGCTGGATCGCCCCGGTCGCCGCGACCTGGGCCGGTGAGTACGCCGGGCGCGGCGACATGTGGTCGGGGGAGCTGCTCAGCCGGAAGCCGACCGCCGACGGCTATGACGCGAATCCCGACTACGGAAAAGTACTCAAGGTGCGGGTCCAGGTCGAGGGCGGGCAGATCTGGGAGTTCGAGTACCCGATCGAGCGCCCGTGCTGACCCGGCTATCCTCGCTGCATGCGAGCAGCGACGACCGATGCGCGCCGCCTGTTCGATGCGACGCGCATCATCGATGATTCGATCCGAGACGGGGCGTCGCTCGACGAGCTGATCGATGCGTGCGCCGCCGGGGTGTCGCGACTCGTCGCGTGGGACGCGTTGTTCCTCAGCGCGGCCGACCCGGAGACGGGACAGCTCACCGCGACGCGCTGCGTGCGCGAACTCCCGGCCGAGATGTGCGCGCCATGGATCCGGAACGAGTACCTCGAACCCGACGTCAACAAGTTCGCGGTGCTGCGGATGCGCGCCACCGAGGCACCTGCCGCCGGGGTGTCGACGATCGCCGAAGCCACGCAGGGCCAGCCCGTGCTGTCGCGCCGGTACCAGGAGATCTACCTTCCCGCCGGGTTCGGGCACGAGCTGCGCGCTGTGCTCGCCGACCGCACGGGTGTCTGGGGCTACCTCACCCTGGTGCGCGAGTCGGGTGCGCCCGATTTCGACGAGCGCGAGCGCGACCTGGTGTCCCGGATCGCGCCCGACATCGCCCGCGCGATCCGGCACTCCCACCGGGGTACCCGGCGATTCGAGCCCGCGCCGCCCGGTGTGATCACCGTCGATCGGGACGGCGGCATCATGCAGGCCTCCGATCGCGCCCGGGCGGTGCTCGACACGCTGTGCGCCGCGTCGGTGCTCGCGGTCGCCGCGAGCGCGTTCGCACGGGCCGACGGGCTGCCCGCGCCCGAGGCGATGACGCGGGTGCGCATGGAGGACTCGTGGTTCACGACGCACGGTGATGTGGTGCGCGACGCCGACGGCGAGGCGGTGCTGGCATCGGTCGTCGTCGAGTCGGCGCACGGCGCCGAACTCGCGCCCGTGGTCGGCGCCGCCTACGACCTCACCGCGCGGGAGCGGGAGGTCGCCGAGTTGCTCGCGCGCGGCGAGGCGACGCGCAGCATCGCGACCGCGCTCCAGGTCTCGACGCATACGGTGCGCGACTACATCAAGCAGGTGTGCGCGAAGACCGGTACCGCCTCCCGCGGCGAGGCGGTCCACGTGCTCTACGGGCCGGGCGGCTGACCCCTCCGCAATCGGCCGGAGAGGGTCGATCGCTCCCGCCCCTGGCGTTCACGCGGGGTCAGGCACGCGCAGCAGCGGCCTGCTTCCGGGGCCACCGGGGTCACCGCGTACGGCGCCCCGCTCTCGTCGACCGCGCCCTCGAGCATGGCCACCGACCCGCCGCAGATGGTCGCCGGATGCCGACCGTCGAGTCGTGCGAACGGGCGGTTCGTGAGCGTCACGCTCCCGTCCGGCTCGGCGACCGGGCGGTACCCGGCGGCGGTGAGCATCCCGTCGAGGCCGCCGGATTCGCGGGCGAGTTCGCGGCCCCGAGTCTCGGCGACGGCGTGCAGCGATGCGTCGATCGACCGGCCGGTGCGGCGGCTGGCCTCGATCGCCTCGCACAGAACCTCGTCGGCGAGCCGATACCGCCGCTCCGGGACCGCGTGCGCGGCCTCCTCGCATCCGGGCTGGTAGAGACGGGCAGGCCGGCCGGCTCCCGGCCCGCTGCGTCCGCTCACCCGCGCCGAGGTCGCCGTGAGCAGCCCGGCGTCGGCCATGCGCTCGAGGTGGTACGCGGCGGTGGCCCGCGGAATCCCGGTCGCGGCGACGGCGCGGTCGCGCGTGACGGGTTCGCCGCTGGCGACGACGTATTCGTAGAGCCGGCGTGCGGCGGGTTCCGCGAGCAGCCAGAACGGCGCGTCGTCGGGGCGCCGCGCGAACGCGGGTTCGACGGCGCGATCACGCTCGTCGGCCGCGAGCCGGGCGAGCCGTACCTTCGCCCCATGCTGTCGCAGGAGTACCTCCGTGGGGAGGCCGACGCCGAGGAGCTCGCCGCGAAGCCCGCGCAGTGGTACGCCGAGCAGCGCATCGACCTCCGTGCCGGCGCCGAGGCGACCGCCATCAACCGCGACGCCCGCACGGTGACGCTCGCGGACGGCGACCGGCTCGGGTACCGGTGGCTCGTGCTCGCGACCGGCTCGACGCCGCGGCGGCTCCCCGTGCCCGGCGCCGACCTCGAGGCAGGTCGAGGCGCACGGCATCGAGGTCGCCGAACGGGTGCCGATCGTCGTGGGTCGCACGCCGCACAACGCGCGATACCTGGAGGCCAAGCGGGAGCGGATGGGGCACGCGCTGCCGGCGATGTGACGCCGTCCGAGCGGGCTCAACCGGCTCTTGGGACATTGGGTGGGGGTTATGGGGTGAGGCCGCCGGCGGCGAGGAGCATGCGGAGCCGGTAGTTGTGGCGGTTGCGGTAGCCGCGGGCGAGGCGGCGGTGGAGTTCGATGATTCCGTTGATGGCTTCCGTGCCGCTGTTCGATGATCGTCCGGTTGTGAAGTACGCCAGGAACGCTGAGCGCCAGCGGCGGAGGGTGCGGCCGAGGCGGGCGAGCTCGGGGATCGGGCAGGTGTGGAACGTGTCGACGGCTCTCTGGGCGATCCGTCGAGCGCAGCTGCTGTGCGCACTGCCATGCGACGAGTACCTCGTCGTGGGCGGGGTCGGCTTCGATCGCCGCGGTGAGTCGGGCTTGCTGTTTCTCGGTGAGGTTCTCGGCGCCGGCGCGGATGATGGTCTGGATCCCGTAGAGCGGGTCGCCCTTGCGTCCCCGATGACCGAGAGTGTCTTGCTGCACGCGGCGGCGGACCTCGTCGACCGCTTGAGTGCCGAGCTTGACTATTCCATGGTCAGGCGGCTCCGGCCCGCCGAGATTCTTGTAGTTCGTCGGCGCCCCCTGTGCGGCGCGGGAGGGTCGCGCCGTGCTGATGCACGCGCACGATGGTCGAGTCGATCGACACGACCCAGTCGAGCTCGCCCGAGGCGTCGGCCATCGCCTGCACCCGCTCCAGCACCCGGCCCCAGACCCCGTCCTTGGCCCACTGGTTGAAGTGCTTGTAGACGGTGTTCGAGTTCCCGAACCGCTCCGGCACGTCACGCCACGGCGCCCCGGTCCGGAAACGCCACGCGGCCGCCTCCACCATCGTCCGGCGATCCACCGGCGGACGGCCGCCCGTCTTCCCCGGCGGGAACAACGGGCCGATCACAGCCCACGCCTTGTCAGAGATCACATCACGCGACACGACAAACAGACTCGCCGCCCGACGCAACGAATCCCATTAGCAACACGCGCTAGGTCGACGAGCGGCTCGGTTGTCGAGCAGGGCGGGGGCTTCGGCTCGCGCCCTCCTTCCGTCTGCTCCGCAAGCCCCGCGCGCAGATGAGCGGGGGATGAACGGCGCATGACGCGCTCGCGCGGGGTCTTGCGCGATGTCCGTGCCGAGGGGTAGGGATGAGGTGGCCCCCAAAAGGGGGGTAACCCGGCCAACGCTGTCCCCTTCGAACAACGGAGCACCGCGCGTCATGAGAACTCAAGAACCCTCCGAGCGGTCGCGCAGCGTCGCGCGCCGCCGCCTCGCCGCCGTCGCCACGGCGGCCGCCGCAGCCCTCGGGCTCACCTCCCTGAGCGCCACCCCGGCGCTCGCCGCCGACGTCACGCACACGATCGCCGAGGTGCAGGGCACGGGCGCCAGCACCCCGCTCGCCGGTCAGACCGTCACGGTCGAGGGCGTCGTCACGGCGTACTACGCGGCACCCTCCAACTACCGCGGCCTGTACCTGCAGACCGCCGGCTCGGGCGGCGACACGGACGCCACCCCCGGCGCCTCGGACGGCATCTTCGTCTACGTCAACCAGGCCTATCCGGAGGTCGCGGTCGGCGACCTCGTCCGGGTCACGGGCACCGCGGGCGAGAACGGCGGCCAGACGCAGATCACCGCGACCACGGCATCCGCCTTCGAGCTCGTCGAGGCGGGCGTGGGCCTCCCCGCCGCGGCACCGCTCCCCGACACCGTCGTCGGCGACGCGCGCGAGGAGTTCGAGGGCATGCTCGTGCAGCCGACGGGCGACTACCGCCTCGCCTCGAGTCACGAGCTCTACAACTTCGGCTCGCTGTGGCTCTCGGCGGGCGGCGAGCTCGTCAAGTCGACCGAGACGACGGATGCCGGCCCCGAGGCCGACGCGATCGCCGCGTCGAACCTCGCGCGGCGCCTCATCGTCGACGACGGCTACTCGATCCGCGTCGACAACGCGCAGCACGTCGGCGAGCAGCCGTACTTCACGACCGACACGGTCGTTCGCAACGGCGACCGCTTCGTGGCGCCCGAGAAGCCGATGGTGCTCGGCTACGGCTTCGACGCGTGGCGTCTGCAGCCGCAGGTGCCGATCACCGACGCGAGCGACGCCTCCTACAAGCCGAGCTTCGAGACGCTCAACCCGCGCCCCGCATCCGCCCCGGAGGTCGGCGGCGACGTGCGCTTCGGCGCGTTCAACGTCTTCAACTACTTCACGACCTTCGGCGGGCAGGCGCGCGGTGCCGCGACGCCCGAGCAGTTCGCGAAGCAGAAGGCCAAGATCGTCGCGGCCATCAACGGGCTGGGCGCGGACGTGGTGGCGCTCCAGGAGATCGAGAACTCGGTCGAGCTGGGCGAGCCGGTCGACGAGGCGCTCGCCGACCTCGTCGCGGGCCTCAACGAGGCCGCCGGAGCGGGCACGTGGGACTACGTGCCGACCCCCGACGTGCTCGCGGTCGCGGGCGCCGAGGACGTCATCATGACGGCGATCATCTACAAGCCGTCGGTCGTGACGCCCGTCGGCGACAGCTTCGCCGACGCGGACGCCGTGTGGGACATCGCGCGCAAGCCGATCGCCCAGACCTTCGACGTCGGGAACGACCGCCTTGTGACGGTCGTCGTCAACCACTTCAAGTCGAAGTCGCCGCCGTCGGGCAGCACCGACCCCGAACCGGCCGACGGTCAGGGCTTCTTCAACGCCGAGCGCGTCGCGCAGGCGGAGCGGCTCGCGGCCTTCGTCGACGGTATCGCGGCCGACCCGCAGAAGAGCGCCGACGTCATCCTGCTCGGCGACTTCAACTCCTACGGTCAGGAGGACCCGATCCAGGCGCTCACGGGCGCGGGCTTCGTCGACCTCGTGCCGACGAAGGCGCCGGGGCAGTACACCTACACGTTCAACGGCGAGCTCGGCTCCCTCGACCACGCCCTCGTCACCCCGTCGCTCGCGGCGTCGGTCACGGGCGTCGGAGTGTGGGGCATCAACTCGGCCGAATGGAGCGACCGCGGGTACGCCTACGGCGCCACCGACGGCACGAGCCCGTACCGCTCGAGCGACCACGACCCCGTGATCGTGGGCGTCAGCAGCGTGCGCCCGCCGGTCGTGATCGACCTGCTGAACATCAACGACTTCCACGGTCGGCTCGAGGCCACGGCCGACACGGCGGGTGCCGCGGTGCTCGGCGGCATGGTCCGCTCCTACGAGGCCCAGAACCCCAACACGCTCTTCGTGGGCGCGGGCGACCTCATCGGGGCGTCGACCTTCACGTCGTTCATCCAACAGGACGAGCCCACCATCGCGGCCTTCAACGCGATCGGCCTCGACGCGAGCTCGTTCGGCAACCACGAGTTCGACAAGGGTCGCGCGGATGTCGACGACCGCATCGTCGAGCACGCCGACTGGCCCTACCTCGCGGCGAACCTCTACGACCGGGAGACGGGTGAGCCCGCGTACCAGGAGTACGAGCTGCGCGAGTTCGAGGGCGTCACGATCGGCTTCATCGGCGCCGTGACGGAGGACCTCCACGAGCTCGTGAGCCCCGCCGGCATCGCGAGCCTGGAGATCCGCGAGGTCGTGCCCGAGGTCAACCGGGTCGCGGAGCAGCTCTCCGACGGCGACCCGGCCAACGGCGAGGCCGACATCCTCGTGCTCCTCGTGCACGAGGGCGCGGCGACGACCGACATCTCGAGCGCGACCGACGACTCGGACTTCGGTCGCATCGTGAACGGCGCCGACCCCGAGATCGACATGATCATCTCGGGCCACACCCATCTCGCGTACAACCACGAGGTGCCGATCCCCGGCACCGACCGCACGCGCCCGGTGATCTCCTCCGGCCAGTACGGGGCGATGTACGGCCACTCGCGCATCGTGTTCGACCCGGCCACCGGGGGGCTCACGATCGAGACCGAGAACCTCGACCTGCGCGGTGCGTTCGACCCCGACCCCGAGGTCGCGGCGATCGTCGCGGATGCCGTGGAGGTCGCGAAGGAGCTCGGCTCCGTGTCGCTCGGCAGCATCACGCAGGACATCCGGCGCGGCGTGCAGAACGACGGCGCGGAGAACCGCGGCAGCGAGTCGCTCATCGGCAACCTCATCGCCGACGCGCAGCTCGCGGCGACCGCCGACCTCGGGACCGAGCTCGCGATCATGAACCCGGGCGGCATCCGCGCCGACCTGGTCTACGCAAGCTCGGGCGACGGTGACCCCGACGGCAACGTCACCTACGCGGAGGCTGCGGCGATCCAGCCGTTCGCCAACACCCTCGTGACGATGAACCTCACGGGGGCGCAGCTCGAGGAGTTGCTCGAGCAGCAGTGGCAGCCGGCGGGTGCGGCGCGTCCGTACCTCAAGCTCGGCCTCTCGGCGGGTCTCGTGTACGTCTACGACCCCGCGGCTCCCGAGGGCTCGCACATCACGGCGATCACCCTGAACGGCGAGCCCGTGACCGACGACCAGGTGATCAAGGTCGTGACGAACTCGTTCCTCGCGGCGGGCGGCGACAACTTCGGCGCCCTCACGCAGGGCACGGGCGTCTCCGACTCGGGCCGCGTCGACCTCGACGCGTTCGTCGCCTACATCGGCGAGAACTCGCCGGTCGCCCCCGACACCGCGCAGCGCGCGGTCGGCGTCACGCTCTCGACTCCGGCCGACGGCGTCGCGTACGCGGCGGGCGAGCAGGTGACGGCCCAGCTGTCGTCGCTGCTGTTCAGCCAGGGCGGTCCCGACGGCGGCGAGGCCGCCATCAGCCTCGGCGACCAGGTGCTCGCAACCGGCGAGGTCACGCGCACGATCGTCGACAGCGCGGACGAGCAGGGTCAGGCGACCGTGACGTTCACGATCCCCGCGGGCCTCGCGGGCACGCAGGTGCTCACGATCTCGGGCCCGGGCGGCACCTCGGCGACGCTGCCGATCGAGGTCGCGGACGCCCAGCAGCCGCAGGAGCCGATCGGAACGAGCACGAGCGCATCCGCTCCGCTGCTCGTCTGGAACGCCCCCGTCGACTACAAGGTCACCGTGCGCGCGGCCGACGGCTCGCCCGCGGTCGGCCAGGTGGTCGTGCGCGACGGCCTCAATGTCATCGCGACGGTCGACCTGAAGGCGTCCGACAACGGCAAGGTGACCGTCAAGCTCGGCAAGCTCAAGCGCGGCATCCACCTGCTGACGGCGCAGTTCGTCGGCGACGGCTACACCTCGTCGCTCAGCTGGCCGTCGATCGTGCTCGTGCTGTAGCGGCGCGGTGAGACGAGAGGTGGCCCGCAGACCCATCCCACTGGCGCCTGCGGGCCGCTTCCGCGGCCGTGCACCGCGGGTGTTCTGGGGGCTACGAAAAGGTGCGGGGGCCGCCGCCCCCCGACGGCGACCCCCCGCTCCGGATTCCCCCCAGAAATCCGGTTACCTTGCAACGAAGGTAACGATTCATTCCTGGGAACGCGATGACCCCGAACGGGGGACACCCGAGCGGGGGTGATCTCGTACCCCATTCCGCTCCGGGCGAGTGATCCCCAGCTCCGCCCGCGACCCGGTCGACGTCCGCGCCTGCCGGTACGGTAGGCCCATGCCCGCCCCCCTCGACGTGCTCCACCGTGTCTTCGGCTACTCCGAGTTCCGGGGTGAGCAGGCGGCCATCATCGATCAGGTCGTGGGCGGCGGCGACGCGGTCGTGCTTATGCCGACCGGCGGCGGCAAGTCGCTGTGCTACCAGGTGCCCGCGCTCGTGCGCGAGGGCACGGGCGTCGTCATCTCGCCCCTCATCGCTCTCATGCAGGACCAGGTCGACGCCCTTGAGGCGCTCG
>WKJB01000113.1_pt1 | contig 23025 bp, 25 predicted proteins | sample 5403331 | NCBI WGS metagenome assembly WKJB01 (sample SAMN13198853, study PRJNA488119) | plastic metagenome | isolation source: water-polyurethane dispersion (WPUD) containing a polyether... | place: Mexico: Mexico City | collected 2016 | reverse complement strand
GCTTTTTGCGGTTAACCTAAACAAATTCAAATCGTCACGCAGCAAAAACTATTACAACAATCAGATTATCAAGAAGTCAAAGAACAATTTAAATATTTTTAGTAGACACTAATGATAATGGATATAAAACAGGGCGTACAAGAATAGAAATCGTCCCGATTTATTTATCAGGGCAATCGACTATGCGCACACACCATTATGCAAACCAAAAACGAATAAGCAATGGGACACGACCACCAACACAGTCATTCGCATAGTGCGAATAGAAAAACCTTAACCATTAGCCTCGTAATTATTACGGTTTATATGGCCATTGAGGTTATCGGTGGATTGATCACCAATAGCCTTGCCTTACTGGCAGATGCAGGGCATATGCTGAGCGACGCCATTTCACTTTTCATTGCCCTGATGGCTTTTGCATTCAGCAACAAAGTAGCTGATTACGGCAAAACGTATGGTTACAAACGGTTTGAAATACTGGCTGCTGTGATCAACGGAGCAACGCTGATATTGATTTCAGGCTATATCATTTATGAAGCCGTAGCGCGTTTCCAGAACCCGCCGGAGATTGCGTCAGGCGGCATGCTCATCATTGCATTTATAGGCTTATTGGTCAATGTGCTCGTAGCCTGGATCATGATGCGTGGGGCTGATGTCAAAGAAAACCTCAATATGCGCGGCGCATACCTACACGTCATGAGTGATATGCTTGGCTCGGTCGGTGCCATCATAGCAGCCTTGCTCATGCTGTTTTTTGGTTGGGGCTGGGCAGACCCAATGGCAAGTGTGCTCGTTTCTTTATTGGTGTTGCGAAGCGGTTATTTAGTTGCCAAATCATCGGTACACGTACTTATGGAGGGTACCCCGACTAACGTTGATGTGGAAAAGGTAACCCAAAAAATACGGAATACAGAAGGTATTATCGGCATTCACGACTTGCATGTATGGACGATTACCAGCGGACTGAACGCATTTACCTGCCATGCTACCGTGAATGAAAAAATGACGATTGAAGAAAGTGAAAAAATGCTTCGTGAAATAGAACACGATTTGGAACACTTAAACATTCACCACGTAACTATCCAGTTGGAAACACCTGCGCATAAACACGATAACTCCATCTTGTGTAAGGTAAAAGCAGAATCCATTCCACACGAACACCACAATTGACTCCAATATACCTTACAAATCAAGTGAGCAATACGAGTATTACGGCGAAAATTAGAAATACGGCCTACGTTTCCTGAAACGGTTGACCAACAATAAGCCAGCGATGAATCCGCCGATATGTGCGGCATACGCCACGCCGCCGGCCTGCTGGCCTCCTAATGCGCCAATCCCGTTACTCACCTGGAGCAGGAACCATATGCCGATGGCCACAATTGCGGGTACCGGAATCACGAAGAACAGCATCCAGAAAACAATCCGCTTGCTGGGAAACAAGACCATGTAAGCTGCCAAAACAGCAGATATCGCTCCCGAGGCGCCCAAACAGGGGGTAAGCAGGTTCTGCCCAAAGAACAGTGTGCTGAATACATGGCATAGCCCACTCAATATACCGCAAATCAAATAAAAGAGCAGGTATTTGAAGTGACCTATCCGATCCTCCACATTGTCACCACATATCCACAGGTACAGCATATTACCCGCCAGGTGCCCCACACCCCCGTGCATGAACATGGCGGAGACGAGTGTCAGCCACACAGGTATCCCCGTAGGTTGCAGGCCGGGCATTTCAAAAGATTGCCCCGTAATAGGGTCTACGATGATTTCGCTTCCTGTTACGATATCCTTTCCGGTCAGGATTTCTGCGGGAATGGTTGCATAAGAATACGTGAAGTACACATCGTAGCCAAAGCCCTGTAAGAAGATGAAGACGAAAATATTGACGGCGATGAGCGAGTAGGTGACCACCGGTATTGACCTGCGATCGTGGTTTTCGTCTCCAATGGGCATCAGCATGTTGCAAACATATGTAAAGTTGCTTTTATAAGCAATTGTAATTGCTTATAAAAGCAACTTTATGAAGCTCCCTTCTGCTTGATCGTTATATTCCTGGCGTTATGGACAACGGTGGTGGAAACTGCCGCTTGCGGAACCTGGGTTCGGCGCGGATGCATGCCCGATACCTACAGGGAAAACCAGCAGCGATCGAAGAGGTAACTGGCAAACTCAACCCGAAGTTTGTGAGGCGCGCCGATAATCGTATATTTGTAACAATAAAATTGGGATATCCGAACTGATTGTGGCCTCCTATGAAGCATTTAGTGGTATTAACGGTTCTGGTGACATTGGCATCGCTGAAGATGCTGCGTGCGCAGGATAATTTCAGCGCGCAGGATATTTCCTTAACCGTAAAAGATGCGCCCTTGGAGGAAGTTTTTGCTCAATTGAATCAGCGTTACGGTTACCATTTCATCTACGTCTCTTCGGTATTGCAGGGACTCCCGAAGGTGTCTGTAAGCGTACGCAATCAAACGATTGAGAAAACGATGGACGCGCTGATTGGCAACCTTCCTTTAGCCTATACCAGGCACAACCGGGTGGTGACGTTGGTCCGCAAGCAAGCTATGGCGGGCAGGTCCAATACAGGTGCCGTCATGATCACCGGTTTGATATACGACACGGAGACAGGAATGGCCATTCCTCATGCGGGGGTACGGTGGATTGGCCGTATGGGCGGAACAGCCGCCTCTGCTCAGGGAGTCTTTACGCTCGATGTGCCGGTTGGGGCGGATTCGTTGCGCTTCACTGCAGTGGGGTATCATCCGCATACCGAAGCCCTGAACGGCTCAGAAACGTATCGCATCGGAATGCGCCCCCTGATGGTCGGTATTGAAGAGGTGGTGGTGACGGGCATCGTTGAACGGAAGCAGGAAAGCTACACCAGCGCCACTGCCACTTTGAGTGGGGGAGAATTGCGGCAAGTCGGTAATGGCAGTGTCATCCAGGCAATCCGCACATTGGATCCTTCGTTTATCCAGGTAGCAAACACGTTGCAGGGAAGCAATCCCAATGCCTTGGCACAGATTGAAATGCGGGGTAAAACAAGCCTGAACGGCTTGACCCTGGAAAATCAATATGCGACCGATCCAAACCAACCCCTGTTTATCCTCGACGGGTTTGAATCTTCGTTGCAGCAGGTAACGGACCTGGATATCAACCGCATCGAATCCGTGACCTTGTTGAAGGATGCGGCGTCCGCGTCACTGTATGGGGCAAGGTCGGCTAACGGCGTGGTGGTGGTAGAGACAAAGAAGCCAAAGCCGGGAGAAATGCAGGTTTTTGTGAACAGCGACTATTCCTTTGAGGTGGCCGATCTGAGTGATTATAATATGATGTCTGCCGAAGAGAAGTTGCAGTTTGAACGGATGGCGGGCAGATACAACCCCGTGGATGAGATAGACGTTAACCCGGTAGCCCTGAGCAGTGCCTATAACGACCGGTTACGGAAGGTTTTGCAGGGAGTGAACCATTATTGGCTTGATGTGCCACTGCAGGTCGGAATGACAAACAACCAGTCTGTGTATGTACAGCGAGGCGCAGGCAGTTGGTATTATGGTGTGGGCGGGAATTGGCGGCATCGAAATGGTGTGATGAAAGAAACTGGGCGAAATACGTGGGGCGGATGGGCCGATTTGGGGTTTAGCAAAGGCAAGTGGCGTTTAATGGCAACGACGTTCTTGTCGGGAAAAGAGGTGTTTGACTCCCCCACAGATGATTTTTCGTTGTATGTGAAGCAAAGCCCGCTGTATATGGCCACGGACACGGCAAGGTATCTCGATGCGATACCCTATCCGGATCGGTTGGGGAGCTACCGTGAACCCAATTACATTTACAACGCGCTGCAGCCGTCGTTTACGAAGGGACTGGAACGGGGATTGCAGCAGCAGGCAATTTTGTCGTGGAAACCTACAGCAGCATGGGAGCTGGTAGCGCGTGCGCAATGGTTGACCGGCCGCGAAACCGAGCGTGTGTTTATTTCGCCCCGGGATACCCGGTTTGAATTTGTTAATCCGCAGGAACGGGGATCCTATACGCTGAGGGAAGTACGCCGTTCGGGCTACCAGGCCAACCTGATGGGGATATGGAACCGGCAATGGAATCAACGCCATTTCCTGACGGCTAATGGAAGGGTAGAAATCCAGGAGGATGATTTGACTAACCGGGGATACGATCTTTCCGGTTTCCCCGCCGAGTCCAGGGGTAATCCGCAAGAAGCCGTAGGCGGTAATACCGTACTTGAAGCCCGTGGCTCGCCCCCGCTCATTCGCCGCGGCAACCTATTGATCAGTGCCAACTACGTGTACGATAGCCGGTACTTCGCGGATGCAACCATACGTGTGGATGGATCCACCCAATTTGGGTCGGCAAACCGCTATGCAGGTTTTTGGTCTTTGGGGGTGGGGTGGAATATACACCGCGAGCGGTTTTTTGATGCATTGGGCTTGGTAAATATACTACGCATCCGGGCTTCTACGGGGCTTACAGGCAACCAAAGTTTCGGGAGTTTCGCCTCTACGGTGGTATATGTGCCGATAATTGTCGATCCGGAGCAAGATCAGGGAATCATCCATCGTTCGCTGGGTAATCCCTTCCTCGAATGGCAGCGTACGCGGCAAACTAATTTGGGCGTGGATATGGAAATGTGGGGCAGTAGGGTTTCATTAAGCGGAAACTTGTTTTATAAGCTTACAGACCCCTTGATTGCAACCGTGGATCTGCCTCCCTCAACCGGTGTGGAAGCGTACTCGATGAATGTAGGAGGGTTGAGCTCACGCGGTTTTGAAGGCACCATGCAGGTTTCGCCCATTATGAGGCCGGCGGCCCGTTGGACATTGGGGGCAACGGTGCTTAGCTATCAGGATCGCTATGTCAACCTTACTTCCAGCCTGCTGGCTGAAAATGAAAGATTGCAAGAGGCGCAATCGCTGCTCCGATACGCCGAAGGACATAGTCCGGACGATTTGTGGGCGGTCCGTTCACTGGGAATAGAACCGACTACAGGAAGGGAGATGTTTCTGACGCGTGACGGGAAGCAGACATTTGACTACAATTGGGATGACCTGCAGGTGGTGGGCAACGCACGTCCGTGGGCGGAAGGCGTTATCAGTACACTGTTCCTGTACAAGATGGTTTCCATAGGGGCTTATTTCCGGTATGTATTGGGTGGTTCGCGGCAAAACGAAGCATTGTATCAAAAGGTTGAAAACATTACCTTTGATGAGTTGAGCGCGAACCAGGACCGTCGGGCGTTGTACGATCGATGGCAACAAGAAGGTGACGTAGCTGTCTTTAGGGGGATTTCATTGCTGGAAGAAACACCCATCTCGTCGCGGTTTGTGCAGCGGGAAAACGTGCTAACGGGCGAGTCATTGTCGATAGGGGTAACGTTGGGAGACCAGCAGTTTGATTGGCTCCGTAAAGTAGGTGTGGATCAATTGAGTGTGTTTCTGTATGCTAACGACGTGATCAGATGGTCGAATATCGTGGCCGAACGGGGAACGGAATATCCGTATGCACGCTCGTTTGCATTTAGTGTGGGGATGTCATTTTAGGATGAAGGAATAACCCAGAAGCTGATGAATAGGTGTTTGCTTAGTCTGTTACTCATATTGAGCATAATGGGATGCAACAATTTTTTCGATGTGAAACCGAAGGAAAGGCTATTGGAGGACAGGGTATTCCAGAACGCGCAAGATATACGTTCTGCCAACCGGGGTATTTACTCGCTTCTTGCATCCGATTACCTGTATGGCGGAGCGCTGACGATGGGTGCCTTGGATGTAATGGCACAGTATTACAACTGTGGCTCCACCCATTTGATGTATCCGCTGGCTTCCTATCAATATGGGTTGCAATATGCAGATACCGTGTTTACCGGTGTTTGGCGGGATGCATACCGGACAATCCTGAATTTGAATAATTTTATTGCTCGGCTCGAGCCTACCGAAGGGGTTGTGGATGCGCAGGAAAAGCGGCTTCTACTGGGAGAAAGTTATGGCCGGAGGGCCATGCTTCACTTTGATTTGCTGCGGATATTCGGCCCGGTGTACCGGGCAGATCCCGCCGGATTGGCCATTCCGTATCAATCACACCCGCTCCCCGGGTTGACCCCTATCCGGCCGGCTAATGACGTGGTGGATAGCATACTGTCGGATATTGAAACTTGTTTGGTGTTGATGGATGAAGATCCCATTCGCGGTGGTTCCGCAGTAGTATTGGAGCACAACGAACGCTTCAATTATTACGCCGCGATGCTACTTCGCGCCCGCGTATTGCTATACAAAGGAGACATACAGCAAGCTCATCAAGCGATCGATCGGTTGTTGACCGAAGCAGCGGCCTTTTTCCCGTTGACGGATTTGCTTCTACCCCAGGAAGTGGTTTTCCGGCTGGCTGTTCCCCAGATGGAACGGCAATACCGTAAGTACTTTTCGCCCACCCAGACGCCGGAAGCGATACTGTCCCCGCGGAACGATCAGCTTCGGCAAATATTCATGCAACAGCTAACAGATGTCCGATGGGCGCGCTATTGGAGAAAGGCAGCCAATGTTCAGCAGGTTGAAATCGACGTGTTTGAAAAATATGCGCCACCTGAGATGCAAATGCCTGTAATGCGGATCAGTGAGGCGTGGTTGATAAGGGCAGAATGTGAGCCGGACGCTTCGGTGGCCGAAGCCTATTTAAACAGGGTGGTTGGCGGGCGCAATCAAGAAATTCCGGATGGTAGCACGGTGCCGTTTGATGAGCGTCTTTACCAGGAATATCGGAAGGAGTTCTGGGGCGAAGGCCAGCTGTTTTATTTCTTAAAGCGAAAGGGGATAGCATCGATAGCCGATGGAAGTGCGGAGACCGGAATGCTTATCATGAATGAGTCGACGTACCGGGTGCCAATTCCTGCTAATGAACTGATTTATCGTTAGGCAATGAAACCAATAGCGGCCATACTCATTTGCGGAATATTGCATTTTTGTGCTGCATGCCAGCCGGATGAATTGCCGGTATACAGCGGGGAAATGGCTGTCGTATTGGAAAAAAACTGGAATGGGGCAGAGACCTTTTCGTTTATTCAAGAGCGGCTTATTACTGATACCGCGGCTTTGGTACCGGTGCCCATCAAATGGCTGGGGATGGCAGACACGTCGGAGTCGGCGAGGGTTGATTTTCAGGTGGTCATTGAGTCGGCCGACCTTCAGGTGTTCGGTTTCGAAGGGACAAAACACGTGATTCCATACACTTTTCGGAGAAAGCAGCGCACCGATACGCTTTGGTTGAACGTACGGCGGACTCCCCTGCTGCAGGATTCACTTTTTACGTGTACGGTATCGATAGAAGGAGCCGGATTGAACAGTTTTTTGGATTCAGAATCAGGGGGATATTTTCAACGGTTGGAAATCCTGGTTTCCGACCAGTTTCAACGGCGTGACTACTGGTCGTCATTTGAATCCGCGTTTGGAACATTTTCATCGCGCAAATTTCGGGTGATCGCAGCGTGGTTGAACAGCCTTTTCGGTTGGCCGGTTTATGATATCTATCTTGATTTGGATGATTGGGTGGATCCAGAAGAGGGCTTAGGCTTTTCATTCCAGGCTTACCTGGATGAGCAGGCTGCTCAGGGTAATCCCATTCTGGAACGGAACGGTGAACGGATGGTTTCCGGCTTGGGCGGGACTAATATGTCGCAGAAGGGAGGATAAATGGGATGAGATGCTTCGTTGTATTTGCAGTAGTTGCCCTATGCTGGCAGTGTAGTGAAGGGCCCGAGCCGTTTTTGCCCAAACCCGTCAATGAGGCTGTTATTGGTGGATTGGACTCCATCTACATTATTCCGCCGGGCGCCTCGTTAGATCTTCGCCCGGAGATCAGTTTCACGCTAGATCCTTCGCCCGATTCGTCGAGATATAGATACGAATGGATCTATGTGGCGAAGGAGGGGTTTAACACCGGCGATGAATACACCGTGATCGAAGAATCACCAGCGCTCACTTTCTCGCCGTCAGTTGTAATGGGCGCTTACAGGTTGGTTTTTCGCGTATATGACGAGGAGACGGAACTGTTTACCGAATGGCCGTTTAAGGTTTTCGTGGCCAATGAGGTATATGAAGGCTGGATGTTGCTCCTTGAAGCCGATGGCCGTACCCAGCTGGATATGTTAAGTTACCAGCACGACTCGAAAGATTACCGGCTGCTGACCGATGTGGGAAGCAGGTATCCAAATAGTAAATACACGTTGACGGGCGTGCCGAAATACATCGATTTTTATGGTAGTTTTACCGATAATATGCTCGATGGCGGAGTTGTGGTAGGGACATCTGATGGTGCGTTTACCTTTTCGTCTACGGAACTCGCTATTCAATCCAATATTTTTCTGGAAAACATGGGGGCAGGCCATACCGTTCCGCCGGAGGCGTATGCCGAAGCGAATTTTAAAGGGACCTGGTATGTTTCCTTCATTGCTGCGAATAATCAGCTTTATAGCCAAAATGAATCGTCGTATTCGGGCCCGAAACCCTTTTTGCCAGTTTATCGACCACAGGAGGGTGAAGAACGGATTCCCCTGGTAGCCTCGCCGCACATGGCAATCGATAAGAACGCCTTCTTCTATGTGAGTGTGTTTTTTGACGAAGAAATCGATGAATTTGTCTGGTACACCGTTAATGACGGCTGTAGGCGGTTGGCGGCTGGAAATACATTCGAGCGGAATAAACGCTGGAAATTGGAAATGTTGGACTACGCAACCATTAATGGGGGAACTTATACAGCAATCATGCGCGATGAAGAAACAGGAGAGTTGTATGTAAACCAGTTTACACTCAGGGAAAAACTAGTCTTTCAAAAGCTGGATGGAGCAATGGTTTCCGATGCGGAGCATTGGGTGACGGATCCCAATACCGGTCGGATTTACTTCTGTAGCAACCAAACAGCGATTTTTGAATATCATATTTCATCCGGGCAATTTAAGCGGGTAGTGGACTTCGGCGCTGCCGTTACGTTCCTTAAGTTTAATAGCTTTTTATATCTTGTGCCTGTTTCCACAGGTACAACTGTCAGTCACTCGCGGTATACGCACCTCCAGACATGCCTGTTGGTTGGCACCTATGCACCTACCCAACAACCTATCGGCGGAAGTTTCATCGTCTATGACCCGGTCACGAAAAAGGAGATTCTCCGACAGGACGCCATCCCGAAGCCGATCGATGCCGTATATAGAGAACGTTAAAAAGGGATAGGTGTTGAGGTAAAAGCGCGGCTTAAAAACATTTTCCTACACTGAGATGGGGTAAAATATCATCCACTACCGTATACTCTATTGATGGATGCCAATTGGACTTCGTATTTTATGATTACGTACCACAACACAGGGAATTTTTCGGGAACCTCTTTGGCATCAGAAAAGTGTGCTCACAAAACCAATGATAGCAAAAGATAACCACACTTGTTGACCACCTCGTCATAGACGGACTAGATGATTATTTTAGATATTTTAAACAAACAATAGATAACGATGAAAACAACCAAGAATTTCGAATACACCATAAAAAGCAAGGTGCCAATGATACTTCGGGGCATCTTCTTAGTGGCATTAGGAACTAGCCTCTTTTGGATTAATTCAAACACTACGGTAAACCTGTTGCTGCCTATTTTACTGGCTTTGCTTGCCGGGATATCGGGTCTCGCTTTTATTCAAAAAAACAAAATAGCAACTGTCCCCAAAAACTGGCTAATGATTGAGAGCATAGCGGATATCGTTCTTGGTCTAACGTTTATTTACATGCAAGTTCAGGGCGAAAATGGCATTGAAAACCTAAGAGATGTTTTTGCCGGATTTGCTATTCTTTTTGCTTTCATGCAATTTACCTATATGTTCCAGATAGCAATTACTGATTTTAAAAGAAACACTAAGGTGTTATTATTTAGGGGGTTATCTGCTGTTGGTTTTGGTATGTTTGGCGCAGTTTTGTTCATGCAGGGTAATAATGAAGTCTTAACTTTTCTAATAAATGCCATCGGTGCAGGCCCGATAATTGCCGGTATTGGATGTATTTTTCTAATTATGTATTCTTTTCGAAAACAACCTTAATAAGCCGATTCATCCAATTAGAAGCCGAATAAAAAAGAAAATGAAGCCAACATGAGATTATAGCACTCACAGGGTCATGTAAATGGAGTTGCTTATCTTTCTTCAAACAAAAAGGCATGAAGAAGAAAATTTGACCAAGGCTATATGAAGCAGGATTTGATTTCAAGTTTTTATGAAATATCTTAAGCGCTTGGCAAACGCCAAGGGAAGTTATTCCGTTAGGCTAAAAAGCTCTATCGTGACTGACGAAAAAAACATACCTCCCATGGGGTAAAATTGTCACAACCTCCGTAAGTACAATAAAGCTACGGAAAGTGAGATTTCCCCGGTGCCCAAAAGTATAATAGGCGGTGAACCGTGGTCTGGGGAAACCTGTTCGCTTCGGAGAGTTAACGAAGTTGTTGTGTTTGGAAAATTGGCCTATGGGTTTCCGGCAGATTACAAAAGACAAATGATGAACGAAGAACACTCAAAAGTGCACCACGAATTGATTTTTGTGGTATTTGATGGCCGCGAAGGTGGGTATGTCGCAGTGGAGGGGAACATTGGATTGGTAGCTATGGGCGACGATGATGATAAATTGCAAGAAGCCGTATGTCAGGAGGTAAACAGCTACTACAAAGGCACCTTCGAGGGGACTATTAGCATACGGAGATTTGTGGATAAAATTGTGGGTTAAAAAATACAGCGAGCACCGTAGCCTTTAATAAGACAAGCTATGTTGCTGCTTAAAATAGATGATTCTGATGAAGATAAATCCGTTACTTATATCCGTATTGTCTATCGTGCTGGAGATATCGTTGGCTTCTCTTCCTCTGGTTGCCTAGGCCTATGGTGTGTTTTTCCTGTTTGGTCTGATCATGTTTTGTATTTATACATTTTTCCATTTCCGAGGCCGGTAAACGGCATCCGTATTTTGTTGCATGGTAACCAAAAGCTGCGCTGGGGTTATAATATTCCGGCAATTTGCCTCGCGCTGCTGAAGTTCCTGCGTATCCGCTGAAAACCGCCTGCGCGGAATACTGTCCCGACGTGGCACGATATGGAATTGCAATAGGCGCTGTATTAGACGGATGGCTCGGACACGACTGTGCCGGAAGTTGACCCCAATGACATTCGGCCGACCTATGCCTTCATGAGTTTCATGATTAAGCAATCTTCCGTTTGTGTGCATCCCTTTGGCCTAATTCGGCAATTTTGTAGTCATCGCTGAGGAATCGCTTGATGTCTTCATGTAAACAGAGTTTCGTCGCAAGCGCAGCATAGTTATTGCAATAGCGCAGACCATGTTTGGGGTGGTATATGAGGTTACGTTGGAACGTAATGAAAACCGGTACGCCTTGGATGTCGAAATCGCTGAAGGTCCGTTTGATGCATACGGCAGGTTCAATGTTTTTTTCACGAAAGACGATTTCATGGAATACCTGTCCGGATGCTACGTCGCCTAGTTCCTTAGCTGACTCGAGGTCGAAGTGCTCCAGCAATTCGAACGGAAACCGGTGCTCACCTGGTTTTTTGAACAATTGATATAACGTTTTCATATTGTATGATTTCCTTTGTTTACCTATATATACGGTGGGTGCTTGGAGATTGCCCCTTGTTGAGGCATTTTTTTTTAACTTGGTAAGGTGTCTTTCTGATGCTATATCAGGCTATGGCGAAACCAGGTTGGTAAACCGCTGCGCCGACGGCGTACGCTGTTCATCTGCCGAGCATCAGGCAAACAGGCGTACGGAGATAACCGTGCTGGCGTATTAGCAGGGCAGCACAGGTTTTTCGTAAATTTCCTGAAGGCGTATGGGGTAATCCGGAAAAAAGTACCGTAATCACCCATATCATCTTTTTGCAATGAAATCAAACCCCTTGATCGTGCCTGCCCTGTGTGTTTCCGGGGCGTTGCTGTTGCTGTTGTTTTCAGTGATTATCAACGATTACGGATTATTCCTGGTACTTGGCGTGATGCTTCAGGCTGTACTCTGTGTCTACACCATTGCACACTTCAGAGGCCGGTAATCCCGCTTTTCATCGTTCTCCTGTTTTGCTGCCGACGAAATCGGCCACTTTATAGATCTGCGATTTCAGCCGCCGTTTGCGGTATACACCGTCGCCATCGCGGCGTCCGGCCGCATTGGTGTTGCCTTCCACGGTGATGAGGTAGGCCCCGGGCTGCCAATCATCCACGAAGCCAACGTGGGCGATGCGTTTCAGGTCGGCGAAATAAATGCCAAACGTATCGCCCCGTTTCGGTGTTCCGGTCAGCCTCGCATCGCCCCGCTGGTAGACCACAAGGACTTTTGGAAAGAGCGCATCCGCCCAGGCCGTCCGCGGATTGGCGATGCCTGCCTGGCCGTAGGCCCAGCAGACAAACGCGGCGCACCACGCGTGCCCTTCTTCAAGGCCGCAGTACCGCAGGTACTCCGCCACGCGGGCTCCGTCGTTGCGGCCGGAGGCCTCGTGGACCCCTACCTCGGCCATGTAAACCGCACGCAACCGCTGACGTTTGCCGTCCACCGTCCTCCCATCACCTCCCCCTAAGAAACCGCTGCCAGCGAACATACAAAGGCATAGAGCAGCCCAAAGAAGATGACGAGGTAAAATGATATTTTTTGCCATGGTTGCAGGGATTTGAAATTGTTGCTGAGGTGGTAGCGTTGGTAGTCGCGCAATACGGGCCAGAGCAGGCCCAGGAGCCAGCGGCTCACCGCGATGAAGGAGGCGACGGCTGCCAGGGCGAGCAGCACGATGCTGATGGCCCCGATATCCACGGCCGCAGCCGTGGGGTCCAGCCAGCGGAGCAACGGCCCCGAATGGATGAAAAGGAATGCCAGCGCCGACACGGCTACCGGGACAAATGGGAAACTGAAGTCGGCCCGTGGCTGCCGCGGGGCTGATGGTTGCAGAGGGAATGGTATCGTATACATGATGCGAAAGATTAGAACGTTAATGATTCGAAAAAAAGGTAAAGGAGCGGGAGCCCGGAGGCTCTCCGCTACCTTTTCCGGTCGGTCAGGCGAGCACCACCGTGCCAGCGTACTGGCTGGTGGATACCTCGAATCCCTCCCGGTGCTGGGTGAAGACCCACACGTGGAATTCATGGCCGCTGAAGGCCGGCGGAAGCTCCAGTTGCAGGCCCTCGCTCTGCCTGGAGGCGCTTCGGTTCGTCGTGAAGAGGTCCTCCGTCTTGTTGTAGAGCAATACGGTGACCACGTCATCCGGAAAGGAAGTTTCCGAGTTGGGGTCATGCAGGTTCGCCCAGGCTAGCGTGAGCGTGTTCGGGGCGTCCGAAGCGAGCGTTAGCCCGATGAGCTTCTCCTGCGCTCCCTTGCTCAGCGCCACCTGCGAGTAGTCGATCTCCAGGTCGGGGTATTCGCCGGCCACCGCATTGGATACGAAGTGCCGGAGCCCCTGGTTGAACCCCGTGTTGCGCCCCCGCACCCGGTCGTTGAAACCGATGCGGAGCAGCGACTTCATGGGTTGCAGGAAACTCACGCCCATGCCGAAGCGCATCCGCTGCGCGGCCTGCTTGGGCGAATTGGATTTGCTCTTGAAGCGGGCCAGGCCGCGCAGGTAACCGATGCTGCGCCAGTTGCTGCCCACCACACTTCCGGCCTTGCCGGAGAAGGCGCCGTTTGCGCCCTGTTGGTATGTTGCCATACTGTCTGAAATTTAAAACGTTAAACAATCTGTTAACTAACACGGATACGCTTGTTTTCACCGGTGAATGCCGTATCACGGAGGCAAACATAGTCCATCCGCCCGCCCCCGGCGACTAAGGGACGGAAAAGGGAGGAGAAGGACGGAAAGGGAAGGAAAGGGGAGGCCTTCCGGCCGTTGTCCGCCTTGGCACCGCTGGTTTTCCGGTGATGCCGGATACCCGCGCCATACCCGGCCATCGCTTGCGCCGTGGTTTCTCCGTACGTTTTCCGTTGGTTCTCCGGTGCTTCTCCGGTGTTCCTCCGCTGCTGCACCGAAGACGAACCGGAGAAGCACCGAAGGATTACCGGAGCGGGGGCGGGGCGGATACGTTGCGGGCAATACGCGGGCATCCGGCCGCAACGGAGGCGTACCGGACACCGGCCGGATACCGAGCGGCGACGGCGCTATCCCCGCTTGCGGTAGGTGCGCTGTTCCATCAGCTCCCTGATGTCGCCGGGGAAGTACCTGTGCCGGCCTTTTGCGCCGCGGGGATTGAGTTTCCCCTGCTTCACCCAGCGGTAGTATGCTGTGTCCTTGATGCCGAGGTAGTCTTTCACCTGCTCCTTGTCGAGCCAGGGCTCCAGGCCGTCGGCAGGCACGTCCTCGGGAGCGCGCTGCCCCGCGGTTGCCGTCGGCAGGTCGTTTTTCGTGAGTCGCAGCACCGCTTCCGTAAGGGTGGTCAGCTTGCCGTCGATGGATTCCAGACGATCAACGATGGGTTTGAGATGCTTTGGCATATGTAGATGCGTTGAAGCCAACACCAGACGATGAGCCCGGCGATCGCTGTCGGCGATCGCTCCGGAGGGGATGACAGGTTAAAAAAAATGGAAAACCAGATGAGTCACAGTCAAGGCACGAGGGCGTCTATCTTTTCTTTCATGCCATCGAAGAACCGCGCGCGCCTGATTTCCGACGCACGGCTGAGGCAGGTCGACTTCGACATCGTCTGCATCATCCATTTCCGCGTTTCGGCGCAAAGCCTGGGGTCGTCGGTAGCGATGCTGTTGATGGTGTATAGTTTCATCCTTACGGCATGCTTGCCGTCGCACCTCGTCAGCATGATGCTGCTCCCCGGTTTCACCGGGCAGAGGTAAAGCCAGTAGGGCGGTGCGTCGGCATCCGTCCCTTTGCTGCAGTCCGCCGCCCATTTTTCCACGCATCCGAGGATGGCCGCCAACTGGCGGCGGAGTTTGGGTAGGGTATCGGGGCTGTCGAATTTGCCGAAGTCACGGTAGTGTGCCAGCAGGTTGAGTATGGGATGGATGGTTTCCTCCGTCCAGATTTCTGAGGTGGGTACCTTTCGGTAAGCCGCTGCGATGCGCCGGAAGACGCTGCGCAGCTCCGGCCCATCGATGGTCCGGATGAAACTTTCGTAGCTGCCGTCCACGCGGTTCATCGATTGGTTCCACGCATACAGCTTGAAATACGTGAGCTCGGGATAAGGCATGAAATGGAACATCGGGATGTCATCGGCGGCGAACGTCAGATCCGGATCGTCGGCGGCGGCAAGGCGTTCCATGGAAGCTTGCAGCCCCTCCATGTACCGGAGGTATTGCTTTGGGTCGTCCACCGCGAGGGGTATGTAGTTGAATGGGGTGCTGTCGCTTTCCAGGCCGATGGTACCGTCCAGCGAAATCCGGTAATGACGGCACAGCGCTTCCGCCTCTTCGAGCCTAAGGGTTACGCGCTCGTTGATGCGGTCGTAGGCTGCGTTGCGGTTGATGCCCAGCACGTCGCTCACGGCGTCCACCGGTCTGACATGCGGCGGCAGGATAGACTTGATCAGATTGAATAGTCGTTTCTGGCTTTCCATAATCATAGTGTTTGGTTAACAAGTAAAAATATCTCTTTTTATTAAAATTTGTCTGCCCACAACAAAAAGTTTCCATTTTGTTTTGGTCTAAAGCATTGGCAACGTTCGGTTTGGTTCGTTTTTTTGGATTAAGGCCGACGTGCTCCATCCGTTGCCCCTGAATTTCCGGAAATTACCAAAAGCCCATTTGCGATTCAGCGAAATCCGGTTCGTCCGTTGCGTCATTCCGGCTATCATTGCACAGGATCAATACCCACTTCCATGAGCATGAAGACATATGACGACGCAAGCACATTCCTCGGCGACGGTACCGGGCGGTACTTTGCCAATGGCTACCGGCACTTCCATTGGCGTATCACGGCATTCGAGGTAAGCGAAGCCGGGCTCGGCGGTGAGCTGGAAATCAGTTATGACGGTCCGGCCCGGCCGGACGGGCAGCCGCACCTGGGCAGCATCGAATATACGGCCATCGCTTCCATGCTGGCCGAATACGTGCTTATTTACCTTGCCAGGCTGGATGCCGAGCAGGTGAGCCTTTCGCTGCTGCGCCACATCCGCCTTAAGCTACGGGATGCCGTGGAAGTGGCAGGGGAGACCACCCTGCCGTTCCGTTGCGCGCTCGGGCAGCCCGATTGGACGCGCCGCGCATCCAATGGGATACTCAGCCCAATCGCCGTATGGCTGGCCGATACCCATATCTCACTGGTCGCCGACCATCCGGCAAACCGGTGGGGGCGTTTCGACCCGTGCGCGGTATGGCCGCTCAATCGCCCCGCGATGTACAACCACGGTTATAAATTGCGGACCAATACGGTCGCCGACGTATGCTGCGATGCAACCAACCGGACCTGCTCGGCCATGGTGACCCGCGATGATTATTACGGCGGCGATCGGCAGGGGCTGTTTTCCGCACGGTCGGCCACGATACCCACGGACGTGCTCACCGTTACCGGCCAACTGATGCAAGTACTGCTCTACACGCTCGAGGGCACTACCCGGGAAGACTGCGGCAACATCTGGCTGAGGGCCATGGATATCCGGTATGGGCGCGCCATGTGGGCCAAGCGGTATGCGGCCAGCGTGCGGTTTCTGGACGTCAAAACACTGGCCAAGGGCGAACATCGCTGGCGGGCCGTCCGGTTGGTGAGCCAACTGGCCGGCATAACCGGGGAATTCAGCATCACCCACAGACTAAAAACCAATTGATATGCGGATAGCCATCAGCGGTACCTACTGTACCGGCAAAACCACTACGGCGCTGGCGCTCGGGTTCGCCAGCGGCATACCCTGTACGCATGCGGGTACCATGCGCGAGCTGCTGCCGGAAGCCTTTCCCGGCAAAACCCTGCGGCAATGCCGGTTCCATGAACTGATGGTGCTGGGCATGAAGCGGTTCGAGGAGCGCATCCGGGCCGAGGCCGCTTTGGGCGATAGGTTCATCTCCGATGGATGCAGCCTGCAGGAATGGCTGTACGGCAGCACGCGCCTGCTTACCGGTGCCGACCCGGCCGAAAGCCCGTGGCTCATGCAGTTGAAAAAAGTGCTCCATCCCCTGGAGTGGAAGCTCTTCCGGTACCAGATACGGAGTTTCGAGGCGGTGGTGAAGACCTACGCCCAGACCCACTACGACCGCTTCTTCCACCTGCCCATCGAGTTCCCATTCGTGGCAGACGGCCACCGGCCCACCTCGGAGCGTTTCCGCAGGGCATCCGAAGAGCGGCTATTGCAGGCATATTCGGATTGCGGCATCGCGGCCACCGTGGTGCGCGGCACATTGGAGGAAAGGCTGGAGCAGTTGCTCGGCCACCTGGGCCTGCGGCCGGTGATGCCGGTGGATAAAGCGGCCGAACTGGCCGACCGGTACCGGGGCATCCGGTTCGATTCGGTGGCGCTGGAAAGAACGGTGTATCGATGACTTTTCGGTTTGGTTGCGGGCGGGCCGGTGGAGCCCCCGGTCTGTCCGCGCCGGGCCGATGCACTTGTTGAACGGATGGTAAGACGGCTGATGGAAGACGGGGTGCTCAAACGGCAGCTGCTGAGCCGCTATCTCTGGCCCGGCATGGGGCTGGCATACGGGCCGGACGACCCGTTGACGGCGGATTTCGCGCGCGCCAGCCATCGGTACGAGGTGATGAAATACGAGCACTTCGAGCTGGCGGGGCCTTACCAAGAAGGGCAGGCCTTCGTTTTCGAGCATGCGCTATCGCACAGCTACTACCACTATGCCGATACCGGCGAAGAGCAGGGGATATGCATCCACCGGCCGCATGAACTGATTTTCCAAGGGGACAGCCTGCTGCACAAGGAAGAACGCCTGGCGAGCCTGCAGGCGCTGGAACCCGGTGGGGTTTTGGCCATTCCCTATCCCGCGCTGCGGAAGCTGATGGACGCCTATCCGCAACTGCGGGCTGCCGTGGAGAAACTGGGCCAGCAACATGAACGCACGCTTAACGAACTGGGCCGCTTCTTGGGCATGCCCGCCGAGTTGCGATTCCGGCAGTTCAGGGCCGCCCATCGGTCCCTCCTCCACCGCCTGCCCCAACGCGTCCAGGCGATGCATATCAAGATATCGAAAAGGCAATTCAACCGGTTGCTGAAAAAGGGATAAAATGCGCTTGAAAATTCATGGTTTTCGATGATTGTTTGGCAGTCATGATTGATGGAACTTTGTGTGCGTATGAAAATGCTTAAATTTATAGAAACGAAAACATGCATCTTCCTTTGCCTGACGGTGCTGATATCATGTAGCAAGGGTGATAACGATGGACCGGGAGGATTAGGTTCGGGAACCATCTTCTTCCAGACCACTTCGGATTTAAAGACCATCCGACCTGACGGAAGCAACGAAAAGGAACTGCACCATGATGCTGACGGCGAAAACGGTTACTCCGTAACCCTTGACCAACAGGCGTTCGTGACGTTCGAGTCGACGCTCTATGATGACGGCTGGGTGTATATCCGCAATCTCGGCAACAATCAGATCATACAACAGATCGCTTGGAGTAACATTGGCAATGCCGGCGAATTTAGGCGTTTCGAGGACCAGCCATCCATATCGCCGAACGGAAATTGGGTCATCGCACGAGCCGGTTGGCCGATTATTGAAGAATACGTGAATATCGTTAGCCGCTCGTCTGGGACTTCTGTTTACTGGTATGATAGTGATTCCATGCCCGCCTATGCCTGGACACCGGCTTCCGATCTGGTATATGCTCGGGGAGCTAGCAACAACTGGCAGATCCGGTTGGTTTCCGCATCAGGCATTGCCGTTAATCAGCAATCTCCTACCACCTTAGCCACGCTATCCGGTACAAATCCGCCGGAGCATTTCAATGTATCGGCAGACGGAAAGCATCTGGCTTTTATCCAGAATGGCCGGCTTTTCACGATGCCACTTACCGAACAGGCCCAAGCCCGGCAGGTTGCACATGCCGGTCATGACCTGAGGTACCCCGTTTTCTCACCGGATGGGGCAAGAATCGCCTTGGTCAGGCATGAGTTTTCCGGTGGCTATCTGGGCGGGGAAGGCTGGGGCACGCTCCATATCGTTCCGGCCCATGGTGAAGCCTCTGTGGATGTATTGCCCGAAGGACGGTATATGGTTCGCAAACCGGGTGGGCAAGAGGGAATCATAGCCAAAAGGATACTAGCCTGGGCTTCGAAATGAAAGGTATCTTTCATATCTTAGACGGGACCTTTTGGTAGCCAATGAATGTACAAGCAAGTCTTTATTTACGTTTTCCTACCCATTGCGGCGATACCGCCTCACGTACCGATGGCAGCCCAGCAGACCCCTGTGGAGCGGCACGCCGATAGCCTGCTCACGCTGGTGAGGAGGGCGGATGGCGACAGCCTTCGCTTTGAGCGCCTGCTCGAACTCAGCTATTTCTGGAGCGATTGGGATACCGCCAAAGCCTTTGCGTATTTGAAGGATGCCGAAAATATTTACCCTAATCCTTCCGCTTTCCGAAGTGGACAGTTGCTGTTCCATGAGGCTGGCATCGTTTACGACAGTGATATCCTAAAAGCGAAGGACTTTTACAAAAGGGCAGACCGGTATTTCAGCCAACTGGAATCACCCCGGGCTTTTCTTTACCGAAGCCGCCTGTGGAACAATTACGGCACACTGGTTCAGAAGCAGGACAGTGCCGACAAATACCTGCGCATCATTATCGAAAAATCGCTCCCCTTTGCCCGGCAATCCGGCAGCAAGGAGCACATTTCCGCCAACTTGATCAATATCGGGGTGGTATTGATGAACGTGACGGACTACGCCAAAGCACGCAGGTATTACGCAGAGGCCATACAGGTACTGTCTGACCTACCGGGGGCTCATGAAGACCGCCTGACCGCCTTTGTCAATGCCGGCAAGAACGAGATATACCTGCGTGATTTTTCCAGATCAAGGAGGTGGCTGGACAGCGCAGCCATGGAAACCAAGCAAATCCCGCACTCGGCTTTCATTCCGGAATACTATAGTGTGGAAGGACAATATTACCGCCACCTGAAAGCGCGCGAAAGGGCCGAGCAATTTTATCAAAAAGGGGTAGTGTACGCCCAAGCGCTCAACGATCCCCGCTCCCTGACTTCGCTCCAGTTCGAACTGTATGCCCTATACCGGGATTTCAAGGATTTCGGTGCCGCAAGGAAAATGCTTCAAGCCGTTTCGCAAAGCATGAAGCACCCGCTGGACCATAATCGCCTGCTCATCCTGAACGAACGTGCCTCGTTGGAGTACGATATGGGCAACTACCGCACGGCTTTTGATTCGCTGCGCGTTGCCTTCATCCTGTTGGATTCCCTCCACAAACGGGAGCAGGGGCTGAAAGTACTGGATCTGGAAAAGAAATACCAGACGGTGGAGAAGGAAAACGAACTACTGAGGCTCAGGGCCGAAAGCCTCCGGCAAGAACAAGCCATTAACCGTAACCGGTGGTGGGTTTACGGCTTGCTCTTCGCTTTTGCCATTATGGGTGTTATCTCCTGGCTCATTTGGCGGGTGAGCAGGCAGAAAAAGAGATTGTATGAGGAAGAACTGAAAGCCCTCAGGCACCGGGAGCAGGAACGACAGTTCCGGTCTATCCTCGAAGGGCAGGAAAAAGAGCGTAACCGCATCGCGCGAGACTTGCACGACGGTTTGGGTGGCATGCTGGCCGGGGTGAAGCTGAAGCTGACATCCATCCTCGCCCAATGCCCTTCCGTGCCCACGGATATGCAGGATGTGGTGAAACAGCTGGACGAATCGTCGGTTGAGCTTCGCCGGATAGCCCGCAACATGATGCCCGAATCCCTGCTGTCCATGGGGCTGACCCCTGCGCTGGCCGACCTTTGCAAAATGATGCAGACCGGAAAGATGAAAATAAAATTCCAATCCATCGGCAAGCAGGATGCCTATCCCCGCCACTTGTCCATATCGGTCTACCGTATCGTCCAAGAACTGCTTATCAATGCAATAAAGCACTCCAGGGCGAGTGAAATACTGGTGCAATGTCTGAAGAGCGACCAAGGCGTTTACATCACCGTTGAAGACGACGGCATCGGGTTTGACCAGGAAAAGGTCGGAAGCGAAGGCTTGGGGCTATCCAATATCCGCAACCGGGTGTCCCTCCTCGGAGGCATGGTTGAGATCATCACCAGACCCGATGAAGGGACGGTTTTTAATATTGAGATACCATTGACAGATGAACAAGCAGACTATTGATATCGTTGTGGTGGATGACCATCCTGTCGTGTTGCAGGGTTTTTCGTATATGGTACAGCAGTTGGAAGGAATCGTGCTTAAAGCGTCGTTTGGCACGTCGGAAGGCATCCTGAATTACCTGCTCCAAAACCAGGCGGATGTGATATTACTGGATATCAACCTCCCTGATAGCAATGGCATAGATACCTGTGTGGAAATCCTGAAAACACAGCCTTCGTGCAAGGTGATTGCCATCAGCAACATAGACGAATATAGCATCATCCAACGGATGCTGGACAGTGGTGCTTCGGGCTACCTGCTTAAAAATGCGTCTCCCGAGGAATTATCGGAATGTATCAGGCTGGCCATGGACGGTAATCTGGCACTGAGCAGACAGGTGGAGGCCATCATCAGCAGATCGGATGCGGGTGAACTTCCGGCTGTAACCCGGCGGGAAAAGGAAGTGCTCTCCCTATTAGCGCAAGGGCAGCGCACAGGCGAAATAGCCGAAACCCTCTTTGTCAGTATCCCGACCGTTGAAAGCCACCGCAGGAGCCTATTGCAAAAGTTCCAGGTGGCCAATGTGGCGGCCTTGATTTATAAGGCGACGGAGATGAAGTACTTGTGAGGTGAATGTATGGGGGTGCAAGGCGGAAAAACACCTAACGCATAACATCGCACAAGGGTAATACGGGCTGAATGAGGAAAAATTTGGAGCGTATTGCGCCAATTCTCTCCACGGTGCCAAATGGCACCGGAAAACAGTGCCATTTGGCACAGACGGCGGACGGAATACTCCCTACCTTGGTCATATCGAAACGGCAGGCGAAGGCGGTTGCGCGAGAAAAGGCTGCTTCCCGATTGGTCCGGCCGCTTCGAAAATTTCAAAGGAAAGGAGGTATCAGACATGGCGAAAGCATGGTTCAGTTTTACCGGGAGCGATCCGGTGGACCCTTCACACTACACCTTGGGAACCCCTTCGTGTACGACCGGCGCAGACGAAATCTGCGGCATCTTTGCTGAGAACGTCGGCTCCCAACCTGAATTGGACGAAGAGATCAAGGATCAGATGATTCGGGCGCTCAATTCGCGCCAGGACATTCCCGGCGAGGTAAGCTTAAGGCTTGAAACCCCATAAAGGGTGGATCGGGTAATTAAAGGGAAAGCCTGAAAGGCGGGCACGCCCGCCTTTCAGGCTATCTATCTGCGGTAAGGACCAGCACGTCCACTTCTCGCATGTCCTCCACGATCTCAAATCCCTGTCTGTTTAACAGGGTATTCAACTCTTCCAGGTTTTCCCAACCCGGCAGGTATAGGTGCCCTCCGTAGCCCGTTTCGTCAACCACGGGCGGGTAGATTCCCTTGAAATCCAGGACAAAACGGACATCTTTGATTCTCAAAGCCCTGCCTTCGCCCCTTTCGTCGTATGGCACTTCCCCCGGCAATCTGCGTACCACCAGGCAGTTGGTTTCCCGCCGTTCCCACTTTCCGCCGATCCCAGTAAACACCCCCAGTTGCTCTGCCATTTGCTTCCTTTTTTCTGTCATTGGCAGCGAATCGGCCAATATGGCCTCATAGGCGCAACCGTTTGCGCGCATCCAATCCTCCCTTGGGCCGTAATCTTTGCGATACATGACAAGTTCGGGCCTGTCTGTATCGATGATGACCCGCGAAGGTATCATGGCAAAGCTTTCCTCCGGAGGGGGGAGCACCCGCCGGTAGAGTTCCGCTAGATCATAATTGATATGGAAA
>WKJB01000107.1_pt1 | contig 23958 bp, 24 predicted proteins | sample 5403331 | NCBI WGS metagenome assembly WKJB01 (sample SAMN13198853, study PRJNA488119) | plastic metagenome | isolation source: water-polyurethane dispersion (WPUD) containing a polyether... | place: Mexico: Mexico City | collected 2016 | reverse complement strand
TCCTCGCCGCCGATTACGACAGCTACCAGGCCATGCCGGAAAACCAGAGGCGCCACAACGATCTCGTGGTGGTGGACGGGCGCGAGGCCCCGCCGGCAATCCAGGGCACGCTGGAGCGCGCGCTTTTCGACGGGGTGACGCGCATCTGGCATGGCGGCCGGCCGGCCGCGCTGCTGGATGCCCGCGGCGTGACCCTGATCGAGGGCGCGCCGCCGGCCGTGGCGCCGGCCGTCATCCGCCAGCCGGCGATCCTGCCCGAAGGCGCCGGGATCGGCGACAGCATCGCGCTGGATCTGGGCGCGGCCGAGGCCACGCCCCCGGCCGCGGCGAGCTGGGACCTGACCCTGAACGGCAGCTCGGTCCGCGACCGGCTCGACCCGGATCTGCGCATGGTGCTGTCCGAACCGGGCGAATATGCGCTTGCCGTCAGCTGGAGCAATGCGGCGGGAACGGCGGAGGCCGAGACGGCGCTGCTGCAGGTGGCCGAGCCGCAGGCGACCAGCATCGATTACTCGCAGGCCGCGGGCTACCTGCACCCGGGCGCGGCCTATGCCGGCACCGCCGCGGCGGTGACCGGGGTGACGAATGGCGGCAATGGCGGCTGGAACCTGGCGGCGACGGGTTCGGGCAATGCCATCGCCATGACCCCGGCCGGAATCCGGTTCGAGGACGGGCGGTCACTGCAGGCGGGCGGGCTGACCACCGGCGGCATCGACGCGGCCTTCATCGTGCTGCGCATGGTGATCGACAGCTACGGCTCGGGCGTGGCGCAGCTTTTCGCCGCCAATCCCAGCGGGGGCACCTTCGCGATTCACAACAACAACGGCACGCTGCAGGCGCGCTATCATGACGGGACGCCGCGCACCATCGCGCTTGGCCCGGTGCCCTATGGCCAGGAATTCGTGGTCGGGATCGAGATCGACAATGCCGCGCAGCGCGTCCGCGCCTATACGCCGTCGGGCGCGATACTCTCGGAAACCCCGGCCGGCACGCCGGGGCTGAATTACGTCACCGTCCGCACCGGCCAGTATGTCCGCGGCACGCTGATGCGGGCGGCGCTGTTCGCCCGGCCGGCCGGCGGCGCCTTTTCCGCCGGTTTCGAAGAGGTGATCGCGGATTTTCGCTCGGCGTGACGGCGCCGGGGAATACCGTCGATCTGATGCTGGCCCGCGGCCAGTCGCTGGCGCTTGGCGCGAATTTCGGGCCCGATCTCGCGCCGAACGGCCAGCGGTGGCGCGAGGTGTTCGGCGGCGCCGCCAATCCCGGCGCGCTCATGCTGACCGGGCTGCGCCGCGCGGATGGCGTGGCGGTGACGCATGTCGCCAACCCGCTGCTGGCCGGCTATGATCCCGTCGTCCCTGCGGCGGGATATGGGCCGATGCTGGTGCAGGGCTCGGTTCCCGAAGGCGCGGTCCTGGCCTGCGCCATGCTGCGCGACAGGCTGGCAGGGGCGGTCGCCTTCCAGTTCCACGATGCCGGCGGCCAGTCGATCCAGAACCTGGACGACGATCCGGGCTCGGGGGCCGAGGGCGTGGTCACGCCCCATGCCAATGCCGAGCTGTGGCTGGCCGAGGCCGTGCGGGTCTTTGCCGCCGAGGGCAAGGCGATCCGGGTGCCGCGCATCTTCCTGAACCAGGGCGAGGCCGATGTCGCCCGTCCGCGCGGCTGGTGGTCGGCTGCGGCCGAGGTCACCTGCGGGCAGATGGTCGAACAGGTCCGGCGCCGGACCGGCCAGGCCGAGGCGCCGGTGCTTTTCGTCCAGCAGACCGGCGGTTACATGATGGGCGCGGCGACGAACCTGCATCATTGCAAGCTGGACCAGCTGGATTTCGTCCGCGCCAAGGGCGGCGTGCTGGTCGGGCCGCTCTACCCCTACAAGATCGACAACAGCGACGACAAGGGCGTCCACAAGCTCTGGTCCGAATATGTCCGCGCCTATGAGGTCGGGGCCTGGGCGGCAGCCGAGGTCGCGGCGGGCCGGGCCTGGAACCTGCTGCCCGGCCCCGCCACGCGGACGGGCGACCGGATCGCCATCCCCGTCTCGGTCCGCGAGGACCAGGCGCTGACCACCGCGCCCGGGCTTTATGCCGATTACGGCGGCGATCCGGAGCATCTGGGGCTTGAGGTCACGGGCGGCGGCGCCATCATTGCCGCCGGCGTCGCGGGCGGGACCATCCTGCTGGACGTCGCGGGCCCGGTCACGGCGGTGCGCTATGCCATGCAGCGCGACCCGACCGATTACCGGAGGCTGACCGATGCCGCGGGCTGCGGCTATGGCGCGCATCGCGGGCTGATCCGCAGCACGCTGACCCGGACCGTGTCCTGGGGTGCCATGGAATTCGCGCTGGAACGCTGGCTGCCAAGCTTCGAGGTCGCGCTCTAGCGGGGCCTTCGCGCGAAGGGGCCGTCCCTCGGGGCGGCCCTTTTTCGTCCGGCCTGCGGTCCGCGCTGCATCACCTTGCGCGAAACAGCCCGGCCGGGCGCGTTTTCCTGTGGACATGGCGGCGAGCGTCGCAACACTGCGCGGCAGTCCGATCAGCGGAGAAAGCCATGAACCTGACCATCGACGAGGCCCTGACCCAGGGCGGCGCGGGCCGCTTCCAGCAGCGCCTGCTGGGCATCTTTGGCCTGGTCTGGGCGGCGGACGCGATGCAGGTCATCGCCATCGGCTTCACCGCCGCCTCGATCGCGGCGAGCTTCGGGCTGACCGTGCCGCAAGCCCTGCAGACCGGGACGCTGTTCTTTCTGGGCATGTTCGCGGGGGCGACGCTGTTCGGGCGCATCGCCGACCGGGTGGGACGGCGCAACGTGCTGTTCCTGACGGTGGGCTGCGACGCGGTCTTCGGGCTCGCCTCGGTCTTCGCGCCGGACATCTGGTCGCTGATGCTGCTGCGCTTCCTGACCGGCATGGCGGTCGGCGGCACGCTGCCCGTGGATTACGCCATGATGGCCGAATTTCTGCCGCCCCGGAACCGCGGCCGCTGGCTGGTCTGGCTGGAGGGGTTCTGGGCCATCGGCACCATCGCCATCGCCCTGACCGCCTGGATCGCGCATCTGGCGGGCGCGGCCGAGCCCTGGCGCTGGATCTTCGCCGTCGCCGCCCTGCCGGCGCTGATCGGCATCTGGCTGCGCCTCTGGGTGCCGGAATCGCCGATGTATCTGCTGCGCAAGGGCGACGAGGCCGGGGCGCGGGCGGTCGTCGACCGGGTGCTGACCGCGAACGGCGCCCGCGGCCTGCCGCCGGGCACCCGCCTGACCGCGCCGCCCGTCACCGCCGAGGCGCGGCTTTTCGGCCCCGAGCTGCGCAACCGCAGCCTGGGCATCTTCGCCGCCTGGTTCCTGGTCTCGCTGTCCTATTACGGCGTCTTCGTCTGGCTGCCGGCGGAACTGGCCAAGGGCGGCTTCGGCTTCGTGCGCGGCTATGGCTTCCTGGTGCTGATGGCGCTGGCGCAGCTGCCGGGCTATGCGCTGGCGGCGCATGGCGTGGAACGCTGGGGCAGGAAGCCCACCCTGCAGATCTTCCTGCTGCTCAGCGCCGGGGGCTGCTTCCTCTTCACCCTCGCCGTCAGCCCCTGGCTGGTCGCCCTCGCGCTGCTGCTGATGAGCTTTGCGCTGCTGGGCACCTGGGGCGCGCTCTATGCCTATACGCCCGAGCTTTACCCGACCGGCCTGCGCGGCACCGGCATGGGCACGGCCAGCGCGGTGGCGCGGGTGGGCGGGCTGCTAGCGCCCTCGCTCATGGGCTATGTGGTGGCGCGCGGCTTCGGGGTCGCCATCGGCGTCTTCGCGGCGCTGCTGCTGCTGGCCGCCATCGGCACGCTGTTCATCCGGGCCGAGACCCGCAACCAGTCCATCGTCTGAAACCGCGCAGCCGTCACCCGCGATGCGGCCGGACACACTTCCGGCCAAGACCGCTTCATGCGAAGCGAATCTCTTGCGCATTGGAAATCCACGATTACTCTCGCGCCGGACCGGAGACATTCCCTCCGGTCGCGGGGCGCGGCGCAACCCGTCCCTTGCGGGAGGCGCTTTTCTGATCCAGCCGTTTTCAGAAACAAGATCATGCCAGAGGCCTTGGCGCAATTTCCAAACCGCCGGCCACGCGGCCGGCCCGTCATTCATTTCCCGAACGAGGAGCCATCCCATGTTGAAACCCGCCCTTCTGGGCTTGGCCTGACGCTTGGCCTTGCCGCCTGCTCGAACACCTGGGAAACCGCCTATGAACAGCTCGACCCGGCGCAGACCGCCAGCTGGCGCGTCGCCTCGGTCGATGTCGCGGTGCCCGAGACCCTGACCACCAGCGAGGAAAACAGCTACACCCCCGATTTCGACATCGTCTGGCATGGCGAGCCGGCCGGAGACCGCCGCGCCCAGGCCGCCGCCATTCTCCGCGAAGGCATCGAGAAGGGCGCCGCCGGCCTGCGCGGCAAGACCCGCGTGCGCATCGTGGCCACGCTGGGCCAGTTCCATGCCATCACCCCCGTCGTGCGCGAGAACCTGCAGAATTCCGGCGTGCACAACATCCAATACAGCGTGCAGGTCTTCGACGCCCGCACCGGCGCCGCACTGACCGAGCCGCAGCCGGTCAAGGCGGAATTCCCGGCGCTGGTCGGCGCCGCCGGGGACGAGGCGGATGCCCGGGGCCTGACCCAGCGGGTGCAGATCGTGAACCAGATCGCGCTGGTGACGCAGAACTGGCTGGGCACCGGTCCCGATCCGCGCGGCAGCTTCCAGCGCCGCGGGCGCTGAACCTTAGCGAAATCGACGGAAATCTCCGGCCGGCCCTTGCGGGCCGGTCCTTTCTTTGGCAGGGGGCGGATATGGCAAGCGTATCCGAACTCTACGAGGCCCGCGTGGCGACGGGCCGGCTGGCCCCCGATGCGGCGCAGCGCGGCGTGCTGCCGGTGCTGGACCGGCTGGTGCGGGATCTGGCGGCCGCGCCCGCCGCGGCGCCGCAGAAAAAGGGCCTGCTGTCGCGGCTGCGCGGCGCCGCTCCGCCGCCGGCGCCGGCGGTCAGGGGCATCTATCTCTGGGGCGGCGTGGGCCGCGGCAAGTCCATGCTGATGGACCTGGTGATGGAGGCCGCGCCGGTCGCGGCCAAGCGCCGGGTGCATTTCCACGAATTCATGCAGGAGATCCAGGCGGCGCTGGAGGGGGTGCGCAAGACCGGCCAGCAGGACGCCGTGCGCCCGGTGGCGCTGGCGGTGGCGCAGCAGGCGCGGCTGCTCTGCTTCGACGAGATGCAGATCACCGACATCGCCGATGCGATGATCGTCGGCCGGCTGTTCCAGGTGCTGTTCGAGGAGGGGGTGACCGTCGTCACCACCTCGAACCGGGTGCCCGAGGATCTTTACAAGAACGGCCTCAACCGCCAGCTGTTCCTGCCCTTCATCGCGCTGATCCGCGCGAGGCTGGAGGTGGTCGAGCTGGCCAGCGCCACCGATCACCGCCAGAACCGCGACGAGGGCGGGCAGGTCTGGTTCATCCCCGCCGATACCGCGGCGCATGACCGGATGGACGCGCTGTGGCGGCAGGAAACCGCCGGCGCGGCGGCCCCGCCGCTGCTGCTGGAGGTCAAGGGCCGCGAGGTCGAGATCCCGCAGCATGCCGGCCGCATCGGGCGGGCAAGCTTCTGGGACCTTTGCGGCAAGCCGCTGGGTCCGGCCGATTACCTGGCCATGGCCGAGGCGCTGGACCTGCTGTTCATCGACTCGATTCCGCGGCTGTCGCAGTCGAACTATAACGAGGCCAAGCGTTTCGTGACGCTGATCGACGCGCTTTACGAGGCGAAGGTGCGGCTGATCGCCAGCGCCGCGGACGAGCCCGAGCGGCTTTACGCCGAGGGCGAGGGCGCCTTCGAGTTCGAGCGCACCGCGAGTCGCCTGCGCGAGATGCGCGATGCGGGTTGGGGGCGGGCCTAGCGGCGTGATGCGCGGTCCAGGGGGCTCCGCCCCCCGGCCTTCGGCCTCCCCCGGGGTACTTGGAAAACAGAGAAGATGTCGTCCGTTGTCCGGGTCTCCGGGCAGGGCGTTTTTGACCGGGCCTGTCCGCCTTGGGCGGCGCCCCGGGCAAATCCCGGCTTTCTCCGTTTCCCAAATACCCCGGGGGAGTCCCGCAGGGACGGGGGCGGAGCCCCGACCTCCGCTGAAGGTGGCGCCGGCCTAGCCGTTCTCGCGCAGCACCTGGCCGGCGAGGTAGAGCGAGCCGCAGATCAGGATGCGCGCGCCGGGCTGGTCCGCCGCCAGGCGCCGCACCGCCGCCAGCGCATCGGGCGCGGTCGTGGCGGCGAGCCCGACCGAGGCGGCGGCGGCGGCGGTGTCCTTGGCCGGCAGGGTGTTCGGCTCGCCCGGGATCGCCACGGCGGTCAGGCTTTGCGCCGCCTCGGCCAGCGGGCGCATGTAGCCCGCGACGTCCTTGGTGTTCAGCATGCCGCAGACCAGATGCGTCGGCTTCTTCGCCATGGCCGCGAGGGTCGCCGCCACCGCCTCGCCGCCCGCCGGGTTGTGGCCGCCGTCGAGCCAGAGTTCACAGCCTTCCGCCGCCTCGACCAGCGGGCCGCGGCTCAGGCGCTGCATGCGGGCCGGCCATTCCGCCTCGGTCACGGCGGCGCGGGCCTCGATGCGGCCGAAGCCCAGTTCGCGCAGCGCGGCGATGGCGGTGCCGGCATTCACGATCTGATGCGGGCCGGGCAGGGCGGGCAGCGGCAGGTCCATCAGCCCGTGCTCGTCCTGATAGATCAGCGCGTCGCCCTCGCGCCGGCTGTCCCAGTCCTGGCGGGCGATGCGCAGCGGCGCGAAGAGCCGCTCGGCCTTCTGCTCGATCGCCTCGCGGGCGACGGCGTCCTGCGGGCCGACGATGCAGGGCACGCGGCGCTTGAGGATGCCGGCCTTTTCGCCGGCGATCTCGGCCAGCGTTTCGCCCAGATATTGCGTGTGGTCAATGCTGATCGGGGTGATGACGGTCAGCAGCGGGTCGTCGATCACATTGGTCGCGTCCAGCCGGCCGCCGAGGCCGACCTCCAGCAGTGTGTAATCCGCCGGGCTGCGCGAGAAGGCGAGGAAGGCCGCCGCCGTGGTGATCTCGAAGAAGGTGATCGGCGCGCCGGCATTCGCGGCCTCGCATTCCTCCAGCGCGGCGGCCAGATCCGCCTCGGGGATCAGCTCGCCCGCCAGGCGGATGCGTTCGTGGAACTGCGCCAGATGCGGCGAGGTATAGGCATGGACCCGCAGGCCCGCCGATTCCAGCCCGGCGCGGATCATGGCCTGGGTCGAGCCCTTGCCATTGGTGCCGGCGATGTGGATCGCCGGCGGGATGCGGCGTTCCGGGTGGCCGAGCGCGGCCAGGATGCGGTGCATCCGGTCCAGCGACAGGTCGATGACCTTGGGATGCAGCTGCATCAGCCGCGCGAGAATGGCGTCGGAGGAGGTCATCGCGATGTCGTCCGGCTCAGGCGGAGGCGCTGTCGGCGGCGGCTTCGGCGCGCGGCGGGGCGATGTTGCCGGGCGCGGGCAGATCGCCCACCACCGGCGCGGGCAAGCCGCCCAGCATGCGCAGGATCGAGATCAGCTCCTCGCGCAGCTTCTTGCGATGCGTCACCCGGTCCAGCATGCCGTGTTCCAGAAGGTATTCGGCGCGCTGGAAGCCCTCGGGCAGCTTTTCGCGGATGGTCTGCTCGATCACCCGCGGGCCGGCGAAGCAGATCAGCGCGTTCGGTTCCGATATCTGGATGTCGCCCAGCATGGCATAGCTGGCGGTGACGCCGCCGGTCGTCGGATGGGTCAGCACGACGATATAGGGCAGCCGCGCCTCTTTCAGCATCTCGACGGCGACGGTGGTGCGCGGCATCTGCATCAGCGACAGGATGCCTTCCTGCATGCGCGCGCCGCCGGCGGCCGAGAACAGCACCAGCGGCCGCTTCAGCTTCACCGCGCGCTCGGCCGCGGCGATGATGGCATTGCCGACATACATGCCCATCGAGCCGCCCATGAACGAGAAGTCCTGCGCGGCGGCGACGATGGGGGTGCGGCCCATCTCGCCCTCGGCGACCAGCATCGCCTCTTTCTCGCCGGTGGATTTCTGCGCCGCCTTCATGCGGTCGGGGTATTTCTTCTGGTCGCGGAAGCCCAGCGGGTCGGCGACCGGCTCGGGCACCTTCACCTCGTTGAAGACGCCGCCGTCGAACAGCGCCGCAAAGCGCAGCCGGGGCGAGATCGCCAGGTGATGGTCGCAATTCGTGCAGACGTTCAGGTTGTCCGACAGTTCGCGGTGGAACAGCATGGTCCCGCATTCCGGGCATTTGGTCCACAGGTTCTCGGGCACCTCGCGGCGCGAGAACAGCGAATTGATGCGCGGACGGACATAATTGGTGATCCAGTTCATCGGCGGGCCCCTGCGCTCTGTTCAGGGGCTCAGATATGCAAAGCGGTGCCGAATTGCAATTCCGCGCTGTCCGGGCTTTCATGGCGGCATGTGGACCGAAGCCCTTGTGTTCATGCATTACGCAGCCGCGCTGGCCGTTTCGGTGCGCGTGCTGCTGCGTCCGCGACTGGAGCCGACGGTCCGGCTGTCATGGATCCTGGTGATCGAACTGGTGCCGCTGGTCGGCATCCTGGCCTATGTGCTGTTCGGCGAGATCCGCATGCGCGGCGCCGAGGTCGAGACCATGGCCAATGTGCGCTCGCACCTGTCGGGCCTGTGGCAGCCCAGCCCCGAAGAGCTGAAGGTCCTGCCCGATTTCGCCGCCCCCGTGATCAAGGCGAATCACGCCACGACCGGCTTTGCCGCCGTCGCCGGCAACCGCGCCGCGCTGCTGCCCGAGGACGACAGCGCCATCGCCGCGCTGGTCGAGGCCATCGACGGCGCGACCGAGCATGTGCACATGCTGTTCTATATCTGGCTGGACGACCCTTCGGGCCGCGCGGTGGCCGAGGCGGCGATCCGCGCCGCCGGGCGCGGCGTCAAGGTGCGGGCGATCATCGACGCCTTCGGCTCGCGCGCCTTCGGCCGTTCGGAATCCTGGGCGCGGATGAAGGCGGCGGGGGTGGAATGCGTCGAGGCGCTGCCGCTGAGCATCCCGGTGATCGGCGGCCTCTTCCAGCGCATGGACCTGCGCAACCACCGCAAGATCGTGGTGATCGACCATGTGCTGGGCTTTACCGGCAGCCGCAACTGCTCGGACCGGGCCTTCGCCATCAAGCCGCGCTACGCGCCCTGGATCGACGTGTTCCTGGCCATCGAGGGACCGGTGGTGCGGCAGATGCAGGCGGTCTTCCTGCAGGACTGGATGAGCTATACCGGCGAGGACCTGGGCGAGATGCTGCGCATGACCCGCCCGGTCACCGCGCCGGGCGAGGTGGCGCAGGTCGTCGCCACCGGCCCGGACGAACGCCAGGGCTCGCTGTCGGACTGCATGGCGACGATGATCCATGCGGCGCGCGAGCGGCTGGTGATCACCACGCCCTATTACGTGCCCGACGCCTCGCTCGATTCGGCGATCCGCACGGCGGCGCGGCGCGGCGTGGACGTGACGGTGATCCTGCCCGAGCGTAACGATTCGCTGGTGGTGCAGGCCACGTCCGAGGGGTTCTATTACGGGCTGGTCTCGGCCGGGGTGAAGCTTATGCTGTTCCGCGACGGGCTTCTGCATTCCAAGATCATCAGCGTCGACGGGCGCATGGCGATGCTGGGCAGCGCCAACATGGACCGCCGCAGCTTCGAGCTGAATTACGAGATGAACATGCTGTTCCTGGGCGGCGACGTCACCGAACGGCTGGACGAGCGCCAGCAGAGCTATGTCGAGCGCGCCCGCCCGCTGAGGCTGGACGAGATCCGCGGCTGGTCGGTCTGGCGGCGGCTGCGCAACAATCTTCTGGCGCTGGCGGCGCCGATCCTGTGACGGAGGAGACGATGACCGGACTGGACAAGGAAAAGATCGTGGACGGCGCGCCGGCGCTGGCCGGGGACGAGTTGCGCGCGGCCTTGGCCGGCCTGCCGGAATGGCGGCTGGCCGAGGACGGCAAGGCGATCCGCCGCGAATGGCGCTTCAAGAGCTTCAAGCGTGCCGCGCAGCTGGCCAACCTGGCCGCCTGGCAGGCCGAGGCGGCCAATCACCATCCCGACATCGCCTTCGGCTGGGGCTTCGCCAGCGTCACCTATTCCACCCATTCGGCGGGCGGCGTGACGCGGAACGACCTGATCATGGCCGCGCGGCTGGACGCGGCGGCGGGCTGACGGCCGCGCCGCCGGCCCGCGCCGCCGGCCTCGCGGGCCAGAGCCTCTTGCCCCGGCGGCAGGCTGGGCCTATCCAGAATCCAGCCAGAGGATGCCGCCATGAAAAACACCCGCTTCGACAAGTCGTCCCTGCCGAGCCGCCATGTCACCGAAGGGCCGTCCCGCGCGCCGCAGCGCAGCTTCTTCTATGCCATGGGCATCACCGAGGAGGAGATCCATTCCCCCTGGGTCGGCGTCGCCACCTGCTGGAACGAGGCGGCGCCCTGCAACATCGCCCTGAACCGGCAGGCGCAATCGGTCAAGCAGGGCGTCAAGAAGGGCGGCGGCTGCCCGCGCGAATTCACCACCATCACCGTCACCGACGGCATCGCCATGGGGCATGAGGGGATGCGCGCCAGCCTCGCCAGCCGCGACGCCATCGCCGACACGGTCGAGCTGACCATGCGCGGCCATTGCTATGACGCGCTGGTGGGGCTGGCCGGCTGCGACAAGTCGCTGCCGGGCATGATGATGGCCATGGTGCGGCTGAACGTGCCCAGCGTCTTCATCTATGGCGGCTCGATCCTGCCCGGTCGCTTCCACGACCGCGACGTGGTGGTGCAGGACGTGTTCGAGGCGGTGGGCCAGCACGCCGCCGGCAACCTGCCCGATGCCGAGCTGGAGCTGCTGGAGCGCGTCGCCTGCCCCTCGGCCGGGGCCTGCGGCGGGCAATATACCGCCAACACCATGGCCTGCGTCAGCGAGGCGATCGGGCTGGCGCTGCTGAACAGCTCGGGCGCGCCGGCGCCCTACGAATCGCGCGACCAGTACGGGCTCGCCTCGGGCGAGGCGGTGATGGCGCTGATCGAAAAGAACATCCGCGCCCGCGACGTGGTGACCCGCAAGGCGCTTGAGAACGCGGCGCGGGTGGTGGCCTGCACCGGCGGCTCGACCAATGCCGGGCTGCACCTGCCGGCCATCGCGCATGAGGCCGGGATCGAATTCGACCTGTTCGACGTCTGCGACATCTTCCGCGACACGCCCTATTTCGTGAACCTGCGCCCCGGCGGCGATTACGTCGCCAAGGACCTGTTCGACGCGGGCGGCGTCCCCGTGGTGCTGCGCGAGCTGCGCAAGGCCGGGCTGATCCACGAGGATTGCCTGACCGCCTCGGGCCGCAGCATGGGCGAGGAACTGGACCTGATCGCGCGCGAGGCGGACGGCAAGGTCATCCACCCGGTGACGGCGCCGCTGTCGCGGACCGGCGGCGTGGTCGGGCTGCGCGGCAACCTCGCCCCCGACGGCGCCATCGTGAAGGTCGCGGGCATGGCGCCCGAGGACCAGGTCTTCACCGGCCCGGCCCGGGTCTTCGACTGCGAGGAGGACGCCTTCGAGGCGGTGATGCGCCGCGACTATGCCGAGGGCTGCGTGATCGTCATCCGCAACGAAGGCCCGGCCGGCGGCCCCGGCATGCGCGAGATGCTGGCGACCACGGCGGCGCTGTCGGGGCAGGGCATGGGCAAGAAGGTGGCGCTGATCACCGACGGGCGGTTTTCCGGCGCCACGCGCGGCTTCTGCGTCGGCCATGTCGGCCCCGAGGCGGCGCATGGCGGCCCCATCGCCCTGTTGCGCGACGGCGACATCATCACCATCGACGCGATCCGGGGCGAGATCTCGGTGGCGCTGTCCGACGAGGAACTGGCGCGGCGCCGCGCGGAATGGCCGGGACCGCGCAAGACGGATTATGCTTCGGGCGCGCTGTGGAAATACGCCCAGCTCGTCGGGAAGGCCCGCTACGGCGCCGTCACCCATCCCGGCGCGGCGGCGGAAACCCATGTCTACATGGATCAGTGACAGGCGGACGCATGGCAATACGCCCTCGCAAATGGCTTGAGCGCAAGACCCGGGAACGGGCGCTGCGGCAATGGACCCGGCTGGCCGAGGGGGTCGAGACCCTGGGCCCCGCCCGCCTGCGCCACCTGCGCGAGGAGGCGCTGGACCTGCGCGGCAGTCTCGACCGCTTCCTGATCCGGGCCGACCGCCGCGCGGCGCGCTCGCGCGCGGCGCTGGACGCGCTGCACCTGCCGGGCGGCACCGACTGGCGCTGGCGGCCGGGCTTCCTGGCCGGCCAGGTCTCGCCCCGCGGCGTCGCCGGGCCCGAGAATGGCGGCCGGCTGGGCGACGGCGCGGCGGTCTGGCACGATTGTCCCGAACGCGCGCTGATCCTGGAGCAGCTGGCCAATACCGGCGCCACCGACCTGTCGCCCTTCGGCATCAGGCTCGAGGTCTTCGGCTTTGCCGGCAGCTTCCTGTCGCTGTCGATCGACCTGCCGACCAGCGCGCTGCAGGGCCTGACCCGCAGCCATATCCTGCGGCTGGAGACCGGCATCATGGCCGAGCGGGCGATCAACGTCTATGCGCGGCTGAACATCGGCCACGGGCCGAATATCGACGAGGTCACGCTGCAGCTGCACAGCTTCGAGCCGGGGCATTACAGCCAGCAGGTGGCCGAGTTCGACCTGGCCTATACCCAGATGAACGAGAAGCGGCTGGAAAAGATCTGGCTGGACCTGATCTTCGAATCGCCCCGCATGAACGCGGTCGAGATCCGCGAGCTGTTCTTCTCGCGCCATCTGCGGGCCGAGTTCTGACCAAGGAATGTCCCATGAACGAGTTTGAATCCCTGGGGTTGAAAAGCGGCATCTGGCAGGGCGTGATCCATCGCGACGCCCCGCCGGGCCGGCTGGTGCTGGTGCATATGGGCAGCCGCGTGGCCGAGGCCCGCGTCACCGCCGAGGCCGAAGGCTGCTGGCGCGTCGCCGCCGCCATCCCGGCCGAGCGGCTGTCGGACGGGGTGCAGAGCTTCCTGCTGCTCGAGGATCAGGGAAACGAGGGCGAGCCGCCCCAGCCCGGCGCCCTGCATCTGGGCAGCCTGACGCTGGTCGCGGGCGAGCTGCTGGATGCCGACCTGCTGGCCGAGCTGGGCCTGATGCGCAGCGAGCTGGAACTGCTCAAGAAAGAGCTGCGCCGCCTGGCCTCGGAACCGGCCTGAACGGGGCCGCGGCCAGACCCCGCGCGGCCCGGCTCAGTCCTTGCTCCAATAGCCATAGCCGCCCAGCTCGGCGAAGCCCAGCCGGTCATAGACCGCCAGCGCGCCGGCATTGTCGCGGCTGACCGCCAGAGCCAGGCGGGTCGCGCCCTGCGCCTCGGCCCAGGACGCCGCCATGCGGATCAGCCAGCCCGCCACGCCCATCCGGCGCAGCGCCGGCACCACCTCGATGGCATGGACCATGGCGACCGGCCCGTCCAGCGCCACGAAGGCGGCCCCCGCGGCGCGGTCCTGCACCCGTCCCAGCAGCGCGGTCTTGGGCAGGGCGACGCGCTCCATCACCGCCTGCCGGGCGGCGGTGACGTTGCCGTCGCTCCAGATGTCGCGCTGCATGGCGAGCGGCGGCCAGATCTCGAAACTGGACAGCGGCGGCACCGGCCGGGCGGTCAGCGCCGCGCAATCGGCGGCCAGGATCGCGGTCGGCGTGCCGTGGCGATAGCCCCGCGCCGCCAGCGCCTGCGCCAGGGCCGCGTCGCTGTCGGCGACGCGGAACATCGGCCGTTCGTCCCAGCCGCGCTGGATGGCCTCGGCGCGGGGGATGTCGGCCGGGTCCCAGTCCGGCCGCGCGGCCCGGGCCGAGCTGACGCGGCCGCCGCCGCCCCGGCCGCGTCCGACCAGAAAGCCGCCCGCCCCGGCATATTCGGCCGCGGGCCAGGTGCTCTCGAAGGCGCGGGCGATATCGGGATCGGCAATCACATCGCAAGCCTTTCGCGCAGGGCGGTCATGGCGTCGGTGACGCGCTGGCCGTCCAGGCCGCGGATCACCAGGCTGGTGCCGTAGCGCTGGCCGCGCTGGAACGGATAGGAGCCCAGCGACAGGTCCGGGAAGTCGTCGGCCACCGCCCGCAGCTCGTCGGCCACGTCGGATTCCGGGCGCAGCACCTCCAGCGCCTCGCTGACCGAGGGCCGTCCGGTCGGCAGCTCCGGCACCACGGCCTCGACCATGGCGCGGAACACCTCGGGCACGCCGGCCATGACATAGGTGTTGCCGATATGGAAACCCGGCGCGGCGGAATAGGAATTCGGGATCAGCCGCGCCCCCAGCGGGATGCGGGCCATGCGCAGCCGGTTGCCGGTGACCTCGACGCCGCGCGCCTGCCAGCGTTCGACCATGACGCGCCGGGCTTCCTCGTTGATCTCGATGCCGGTGCCGAAGGCCGCGGCCACGGCATCGGCGGTGATGTCGTCATGCGTCGGCCCGATGCCGCCCGAGGTGAACAGCAGGTCCCAGGCGCCGCCCAGCGAGCCGTCCAGCGCCCGGATCGCGGCGACGATCTGGTCGTGGTCGTCGCCGACGATGCGCATCTCTCGCAGGTCGACGCCGATGCTGTTCAGGACCTGCGACAGGTAATGCGCATTGCCCTCGCGGGTGCGGCCGGACAGGATCTCGTCCCCGATGACGAGAATGGCGGCGGTGGGATTGTCGGACTGCATCGGCGCGCTGCTCCTGGCGATCTGGCTCTCTCGGGGAAATGTATAGGTCGGCGCGCAGGGCTGGAACAAGTGGCGCCTTGGGTCTATCTGTGAGGCAGGAGATCACGAGGACGACATGAACGACGCACGCCAGACCCGCGAGGGCATCCGCATCCACGAACCGCAGGACTTCCAGGGCATGCGTGCGGCCGGGCTGATCGCGGCGCAGATCCTGGACGAGGTCGGCCCGCTGGTGCGGCCCGGCGCCACCACCGGCGCGCTTGACGATTTCATCCGGGACCGGGTCGGGGAACTGGGCGCCACCAGCGCCACGATCGGCTATCGCGGCTACCAGCATGCCAGCTGCATCAGCGTGAACCACGTCGTCTGCCACGGCATTCCCGGCGACAAGATCCTGGCCGACGGCGACATCCTGAACATCGACGTGACGGTGATCGTGGACGGCTGGTATGGCGACAGCTCGCGCATGTATGTGGCGGGCAAGCCCAGCGTCAAGGCGCGGCGGCTGATCCAGGTCACCCATGACGCGCTGATGCGCGGCATCGAGGCCGTCCGCCCCGGCGCCACCTTCGGCGATATCGGCTGGGCGATCCAGTCCTATGTCGAATCGAACCGCATGTCGGTGGTGCGCGACTTCTGCGGCCACGGCCTCGGCCGCAGCTTCCACGCGCCGCCGAACGTCCTGCATTTCGGCCGCCCCGGCAAGGGTCCGGTGCTGGAGGAGGGCATGTTCTTCACCATCGAGCCCATGGTGAACCTGGGCCGCCCCGAGACCAAGATCCTTGCCGACGACTGGACGGCCGTCACCCGCGACAAGTCGCTCTCGGCCCAGTTCGAGCATTCGATCGGCGTCACCGCCGACGGCTGCGAAATCTTCACGCCTTCGCCCAAGGGCCTGTTCTTCCCCGATCTGGGCTGACCGCCGGCCCGGCTTCTTCGTTCCGGAAAATACCCATGCGACCGTGCAGCCGTCGCTGCCGTATGGGTATTTGTGCAACAGAGAAAGCGCAGGCCGGCGCGCGAAGGCTGGTTGCGGCGCCTGTTTCACCGTTCGAGAAATGCCCGCGCATCGCCGCCCGCCGGCGCGGCGTCAATGCTTGCGGATCGTCTCGCCCGGCATGATGGTCGGGGCCAGGGCGATGATGCCGTTCTCGGGGCGCGGCTCCTTGCCGGCGACGATGCGGGCCGCACGCCGGCCGATATCGATGCGCCGCGCGTCCGTGGTGGTCAGCCGCATCGGCAGCCCGTCCAGCAGCTCGACGCCGTTGAAGCCCGCCAGCCCCAGCCTGCCGGGGATGTCATAGCCCTTCTCCATGCACCACAGAAGCCCGCCGGCCCCGATCATGTCATTGGAGAAATAAAGGAAATCCAGATCCGGCTCGCGCGTCAGGATGCGCTCGGTCAGCTCGCGGCCCTTGTGCAGCGACGAGCCGCCCTGGTAATATTCCCGCGCCGCCAGCTGCACGCCATGTTCACCCAGCCGTTCCTCGAAACCGGCCAGCCGCTTGCGGGCGCGATGGTCCTCGGGCATGTGCGTGCCGATGAAGCCGATGCGGCGATAGCCGGCGGCCAGGATCTCGTCCGCCATCTCGGCCCCGGCGCGGCGATGGCTGATGCCGACGGCGGTGTCGATGGGCGCGCCGTCCACGTCCATGATCTCGACCACCGGCAGTCCGGCATTGTCCAGCATGGCCCGCGCGGCCTTGCTGTGCTCGAGCCCGGCGAGGATCACCCCCGAGGGCCGCCAGCTGAGCATGTCGTAAAGCACCGCATCCTCGCGCGAGGGGCTGTAATTCGTCACCCCCACCACCGGCTGCAGCCCGGTATCGTCGAGCTCGGCCGAGATGCCGCCCAGCACGTCCGGAAAGACCATGTTCGAGAGCGAGGGGATGACCACCGCGACCAGGTTCACGCGCTGGCTGGCCAGTCCGCCGGCGATCTTGTTCGGGACATAGCCGAGGGTGCGGGCGGCGGTCAGCACCTTCTCGCGCGTCGCGGCCGAGACGTCGCCGCGGTTGCGCAGCACGCGGCTGACGGTCATTTCCGACACGCCCGAGGCTTCGGACACATCGCGCAATGTCAGGGGGCGGCGGGATCTTTTCGTGTTCATCGCAACTACCGGGACGCAATCATGTTATCGTTATCGTTTCCGTCCGGTCGCGGCAAGCTTGCCATTTTCCTGACCAGAGGGCAAAAGAGGCCAGAACGGCCCCGTGGCTCAACTGGATAGAGCAGCCCCCTCCTAAGGGGCAGGTTGCAGGTTCAAATCCTGCCGGGGTCACCATTTTTTCCATGTGTAGCAGGGCCTTGCGAGGATCCGCCGGCCAAATCACGCAGTTTCCTGCGTGATCTTGCGCCGGTTTGCGCGGAACTTACCGGGAACGCCGGTACAAATCCCGTACAACACCCGCTGACAGCTCCCATATGGCGAAGAAAGGAAAACCCCGGCTCGGCGGCAACCGAGACCGGGGATCAAGCTCATGTGAAAGCACTCAACTTTCCTGGACAGACTACCCCGGACACCGCCTGCCGATCAATCGCAAAAAATAATGCGTATAAAAAGTCGGAGGTGCGGGCATGACGCAGCACCTCACACATGCCGGCTTGCCGGCTGATCTGACCCGCTGGCAGTTGTTGCGCCTGGTCGAAACTGCGCGCCGGCCGCTCGGGCTCAGCAAGGGCGCCGTCAGCTATCTGCGCCATGCCATCGGGCTCACCACGGATGGCGACTTCGCCAAGGGCCGAATCTGCGCCTTCTGGGCCTCGGTCACGGAAATCTCGGCCTCGCTGAGCATGGAGCGTCGGCAGATCACCCGGATCGAAGCCGAGCTGATCGAGCGGGGGCTGATCCACAAATCCAGCACCAATCGCAGCCGCCGCAGCGGTCATCGGCTTCACGGCGTGATCCGGCACGAATTCGGTATCAACCTTGCCCCCCTGATCGAGCGCGCACAGGAAATCCAGGCGCTGGCGCAGCGGGCCATGCAGGAGCAGATCGAGGCCAAGGCACTGCGCAAGCAGATCAACAAGTTGTTCGAGCGCATTCGTGGGCTTGGCCGCGATGAGGCAGAGCTTGCCGCCGATGCCGTCCTGCCCAACCACCGCCCGTCCACGATCCAGAGCTTTCAGCGCCTCAAGCAGGTTGCAGCCGCTCTGGAGGCGGTGCTGGCCGATTTTTCGGCCGACGCCGGTGGGGGTGAAATGTCCCACCAGTGCGACATTTCCACCCTACCCAATACCAATCCTGATCAGATCGATAAAACCTGTAGGGCTGAGAACAGGGCTGCGCGGCGGCCGATCCGCACCACGCCTGCGCAGGTCTGGCTGCTGGCATCGGAGCGTTTCCGGGAATATCTGGCGTTCTACGCTGCCGGCCTCGGCTCGGGCAGGGCGCTGAATGAGCGATGTCTGGTGATGGCGGCGCGCGATTTTGCCATGAACATCGGTATTTCGGCGAGGGAATGGGGGCGGAGTTGCGAGGCCTTGGGCGAAGGCCGGACGGCGCTGTGCCTGCTGATCGCGGACCGGAATGCCGGCCGTGGCGATGGTTTCCGGGTCAGGGATGCGGCCGCTGCCTTTGTCGGCATGGTCCGGAAAGAGGCGCGACAGGGGGCCGTGGTGGATGCGCTGCTGGGTGAGTTGACGGCCTTCAGCCGGGGGTGCGTCCATGTCTGAGCGCAGCGGAAAATCCATTTTCGCGCATAAGCAGACCTATTCGCGCAAGGGCAACAGCAAGAGCAGATCCGTTAGCGAGGTCGCGGATGAGGCCGAGCGGCTGGACGGGGCCTGCCCGCATGTCGAGAACCCGCAGCCGCCCTCTATCCTCGAAGGCATCCGGCCCTCGGAGGCAGTCGAGCTGATCGAGCAGCGTATCGCCGAACAAAACAAGCTGCTGCGCCGATTGCGCAAGGAGCAACCGGAGCGGAAGGAGGCGCTGCGGGGCATCCGCTCGGACACGCATGTGATGATCGGCAGCGTTTTCAGTTTCCCCGATCCGGTCGAGGAGATGGACGAGGCCGATTATCTGCGCTGGCGCAGGGACGTGATCGCCTTCGCCAAGGCTGATGCCGCGCGCAACGGTGCCGAGGTGCTGAGCATCATCGAGCATCGCGATGAAACCCACCCACATGTGCATGTGCTGGCGGTGCCTATATGTGCAGATGGCAATATGCGCATGGACGCCAAGCGCTGCCATGAGGGTCACCGCGAGCAGGACCGGCACAAGGATCACGGCTGGTCCGGCTCGCCGTCGCGCAGCTACAAGCAGGCGATGCGCGGCTGGCAGGACCGCTATCACGCCGAGGTCGGCGCGAAGCATGGGCAGGCCCGGACGGGGCCGCGCCGCCGCCGTCTGGACAGGGCGGCGTGGAAGGCCGAACAGGAGCGGCTGAAGGCGCAGAAGGAGGCAGAGATTGCCATCTTGCGTGCCGAAGAGGCCCGTCGCCTTGCCGACGAGGAAGAGCGCCGCCGCGACCTGGTCATGCAGGACACGGTCGCCAGACGGCTTCGGGAGGCCGAGACGGTCCATGCCATCGCCACCGGCGGACTGATCGCCGCGATCCGGCAGATCGACCCCGATCCGGTGCTGCTGGAGCGGCTGGAGACGCCGGGGCAGATGGGCAGCTGGACGAGTCACGACGCGGATCGCAACCGCGAGATGTCCCTCGCGCTGGCGCCGGTGCTCAGCGACGGATTGGAGGCCCTGCGCCAGCCGCCGGCAGGACCGGGATTGCTCGGAGGGCTCACTGGTTTCCTGCGCGGCCTGGCTGGCTGGGTCAATCGCCTCGCCGATGTTTCCCCGCGCTGGCTGAAATGGCCGGAAACCGTGGCCTATGTGGCGCACGGCGCGAAGCAGGCGTTCGGTACGACCTACACAGCCTCGACCCTGGCCGCGATCATCGAGGCCTCGCCAGCATGGCAATCCTTCAGCGGCGAGGCGAGGGCGCGGCTGGATCAGGCACGGGCGGTGCAAGCGCTGACGAATCCGCGCGATTCCGGGCCGGGCACCTCCACCCATAGGGGAATATGACAGCATGCGCCTATGCCAATATGCACACCCGGCAGCCAAGAAGCGGCAATTGCGGCTGATACGATTTCTTGGTAATAACCGGTATCGGCGCACAGGAGGCCCGCATGTCCCGCAACACATCGGTTTCGCTCGGCGATCACTTCGTCAGCTTCATCGACGCGCAGGTGAAGGGCGGCCGCTATGGCTCGGCCAGCGACGTGGTGCGGGCAGGGCTGCGGCTCCTGGAGGAGCACGAGGCCAAGGTAAAGGCCCTCCAGGACGCCCTGATCGCCGGAGAGGACTCCGGCCGGGCGGAAGGCTTCGACCTCGACCAGTTCATTGCCCGCAAGATGGCCGGTCGCAACGCATGAAGGCGCTGGCCTTCACTGTCGCGGCAACGGTCGATCTGGAGGATATCTGCAATTATACGGAAGGCGAACGGTGGCCTCGGGGCCGAGGTCACGCACGGCATCTGTGACGGGACATGCGCTGATGAGCGGATTGCAATATTGGCATATGCGCCCCTTGGGCGTGGAGAGCTTGATGATGACTTATCTGCTCAGCGATTATCCGGTCCTGGCGCGGCTCGCGGCGGGCAGAACCATGGCCACGCGACTTGATGCCCGTGCCTGCCGCCGGCTCTACGCACGGGCGACGGCCGACGATCTGGGCACGATGGGGCCGGAAGAGCGCAAGTTTTACGACAGCCTGGCCACGAGCGAGCCGGTGCCGGGCTCCGACGGGCCAATTGCATCGCTTCAGGCGCAGGTCAGGGCCGATGGTTTCCGGCGCATGGCCGACGAAAAGGCCTTCATGGACGATCTGTCCGGCGAGCCGGACATGATCCCCGGCCCCTTCAGGGTGAAATGCCTGCTTTGCGATAGCGTCGCTGAAAGCTGGCATCGCGACTTTCCCGCCCCCGCAAAGGCAAGGATTGGCATGGCCAGTTGTACATGCGGGAATGTCTGCGCCGATTCGATGGGGTTTCTCGGCTATGGGCGCATCCTGTCGCGCCAACCCGATAGTTTCGAGGTCCTGGATCTTACCTGATCCGGGGGGCGAAGCTGTCCTGCGCCGGCTGTAGCCCATGGCCCGAAGTGGCCTACTTTTCGCGATTTCGCCAAATATTAGTGACCGACTATTATTTTGCGGGACCCGGTGCAAAGCACCACCCGCAAAATGTCGGACCGGGCGCTGCGCCCCGGTACCCAGCTTCCTTCGCCCTTGAAGAAGATCGATCCCACCCCAACACCGCCCAATGGGCGGCCGCATCGCTTAGGGATGAAGCGCCAGCAGATCCCGCCCGAACTGGTGCAGCGACATCACCTCGATCCCGTTCGGCAGCGGGAAAGCCTCATCCCCCGGATAGACCACGATCCGCCGCGCAGGTTGCAGGTCTTCGCAGGCCGAGTGAAAGCCGCGCTCGACCTTGGGCGCAAGGTTGCGCTTGACCTCGACGGCCCAGACCGCGCCGCCCGGTAGCGTCAGCACCAGATCGACCTCGGCCCCCGCACCGCTGCGGTAGAACTGCGCCTGCGTCTCTTCTGGCATCAGCGCATGGGCGGTCTCGATGATCAGTCCTTCCCAACTGGCGCCCGCAACGGGGTGGCCGAGAACGTCATCCAGCGTCGTCAGCCCCAGAAGCGCGTGCAGGATGCCGGTGTCGCGCACATAGATGCGCGGGGACTTGACCAGCCGCTTGCCGATATTCGCATGCCAGGGCTCCAGGCGGCGCACCAGCATCAGATCGACCAGCAGATCGAGATAGGAGGCGACGGTCTTGGCATCGACCCCAAGCGCGCGGGCAAGTTCGGCGGCGTTCGACAGGCCGGATTGCCGATGCGCCAGCATGGTCCAGAAGCGCCGCAGCGTCTCGGCCGCGATGCGGGGGCCGAGTGCGGGAATGTCGCGCTCCAGATAGGTGCGGATGAAGTCGCGCCGCCAGCGCAGGCTGGCCTGATCGTCGCGGGCAAGGAAGCTGTCGGGAAAGCCGCCGCGCAGCCAGAGCCGGTCCAGATCGGCAGCGGGAACCTCCAGCGCGTCGAGGGGGGCGAGTTCGGCATAGGCGATCCGCCCGGCCAGCGTTTCGCCGGATTGCCGCAGCAGGTCGATGGAGGCCGAGCCGAGCAGCAGGAAGCGGCCCGCCCTCAGCCCCTTGCGCCGCCCCCGGTCGATCAGGCCGCGCAGGTTCTGGAACAGGTCCGGCACGCGCTGGACCTCGTCGAGGATGACCAGCTTGTCCTCATGCGCCGAAAGGTAGAGTTCCGGGTCCGAGAGCCTGGCCCGGTCGGCGCTGGATTCGAGGTCGAGATAGAGCGACGGGCGCTCTTCCCCCAGCTCCTGCGCCAAGGTGGTCTTGCCGACCTGGCGCGGCCCCAGCAGGGCAACGGCAGGGCTGTCGTCCAGCAGGGACTTCACGGTTGCGGTGATACGGCGCTCGATCAACATCCTTGCAATTATGGAGATTTATTCCCGATTTGCAAGGTTATTTTGTGGACTGCTGTTTCTATCCGCTGCCGGGCTTACCTCAATGAGCCCAGCTGAGCCCGCTACATCTCGCCGGGGTTTACGCATGGCAACCAACAGTGCGGAGCGAGCTCAGTCAAGGCGCGATGGAGATGTAGGGTATCTTGACCGGCGGCAGCTTGAAAGGTGCCGCCCGATGGGCGGCCGCAAACCGCATTCCGCCCCAGCCTCGTGGGGGCGGTCGGAATGCGGTTTGCGCGCAGCCTGACCCCGGCCCGCTCGCATCACGACGGGCCGTAGGGACGGGGTCAGGCGAATTCGTTTTCCCAGCAGGCCATCATCCAGCGCTCATCGCTGTCGGGCAGGTCGATACCGTAGAATTCCAGCACCTGGGTCAGGTCGTAGATGCGCTCTTCCTGCTCCGGCTCGGTCAGCGCGGCCCACCAGTTACGTGCCTTGACCTCATCCGGCTCGAAGGTCGATGCGGGCAGTTCGCCTTTGAACGGTTGCGGGGGCATCAGTTGTCTCCTGTCATTTGCCGCTGATCCGACGAGGCTGAGGCGGTGGCCCGTGCCTCGCCCATTTCCTGGGTGGGAACCCCGTTCAGCGCGTGAGGTTCCTGCCCTCAGCCCTTGAACCGGGAAACCTCGGGCAGCGCGGGAAGATATCGCAGGGCCGCCAATGCCATCTCTGCATTCACGCCTGCCGGCAGATCGACGGTATCTCCCTCCGCGATATGCATCAGCCGCGCCCGTAGCGTATTCCAGCTGAGGGGGCGGCCGGCCGTCATCTTTGCCATCACGACCCGCCCGATGGTGAACGCAACCATGTCCGGGTTGTTCAGGTAGTCAGGCCCGTTACGCCGGTATCCGTTGGTTGCGTGCATGGTCCCATGGGAGGTCACTGCTTGCCTCCCGTCATCCATGGCCGGATCGCGTCCAGCGCTGCCGCCGATCCGGTGAGGCTGAAGCGGTGGCGCTTGCCGCCGAAGCCGATCTCGACCCATTCCGCCCGCCGGACATTGTGGACGAAGAGGTTGGTCGCGCCCATGCCGGCGGTGTCGAAATTGCTCAGCAGGATGTCGCCACCATCAGCCACGAAATCCAGCCTCTCGCCATTCGAGAACAGGATGCTGACCCGCTCGCCCGCCTCGGCGTTGCGGCCGTCCAGCGTCACGCTGACGCGGCAGTTGTTGAAGTCGCAGGTGCCGTTGGCGTCGAGGTCGTTCATCTGGTCGGTGCGGGTGATCCAGATCTCGTTGCCGCGCACCCGGCGCGGGCTCACATCGCCGGTCTCGTTGGTGAAGGTCCAGTATTCGGCGCCGCCCTCGACGGAGGCCTCGAAATACCAACCGGCGGCGAAGGCCGGGCTGGCAAGGGTGATCAGCGCGGCGGTGAACAGGTGCTTCATGCTTCCAGATCCTCCGGGGGAATGTCTATGCCGGCGTCGGCCAGCGCCAGCGTGACCAACTGGCTCATGGTGATGTCGCGCCGCAGCGCCTCGATCCGCAGGGATTTGTGCGCCTCGGCGCTGAGACAGATCGAGGTGCGCTTCGGCCCGGCGGTCGGCTTCCGCTTCGCGGCTCTCATCGATACCAGCCTTCCTGCATGCGGGGGATCACGTAGCGCAGGAACAGGCCGACACCGCCGGCGAACAGCATGAAGGGCGACAGGAACAGTGAACCGCGCCGGGTTTGCCGGAGGCTCCAACTCCTGAGTAAGGTGGAGCATCAT
>WKJB01000106.1_pt1 | contig 24393 bp, 24 predicted proteins | sample 5403331 | NCBI WGS metagenome assembly WKJB01 (sample SAMN13198853, study PRJNA488119) | plastic metagenome | isolation source: water-polyurethane dispersion (WPUD) containing a polyether... | place: Mexico: Mexico City | collected 2016 | reverse complement strand
ATGATGCTCCACCTTACTCAGGAGTTGGAGCCTCCGGCAAACCCGGCGCGGTTCATGGAGGCTATCTGGGGCTTCGGAACGGACACCGTTCGGTCCAGCCCTCACGTCAAGATGGACGACATCTACGGAGGCACCTTCGAGGGTCGCGACTTCGGGTCCACCAAGATGCAACTGCTGGATCACACCCTTCAGCGGGGCAAGATGGTCACCTCCATTTCCTCAGGGATGGCGCACATCAACATGGTCCTTCAGCGCCTCAACGGCAGGGTTCTGGTCCAGCGGTTCATGGATGACGCCACGGGTCGCCGCCCGATCAACCAGAAGCGGCTGCGAGCCCTCGGAATTTCCGACGAGCTTCACCCACGCATCCAAGCCCAGTTGCAGAAGCATGTGGACCAGACAACGGGCCTGCTGGGCCGGAAGGTCTCCCGCATCAACATCGAGAAGTGGGACGATCTGGATGCCCGGAACGCTTTCGTTAACGGGGTCGATAGGTGGGCCAAGAGGTCCGTGCAGGAGAACGACCCCGGCAACATGCCGGCCTTTATGACCAAGGAGCTTGGCAAGACGGTCTTCCAGTTCCGGTCCTTCATGTTGGCGGCCTACTCTAAGCAACTTCTGGCCGGCGTCCATCATCGCGACCGGGAAACCTTCTCGGCATTCATGTCGTCCATGCTGTTCGGGGGGCTGTTCTATGCCGCCCAAACGGCAGTTAACGCGCAGGGCAGGGCCGACCGGGACGAATACCTGGAGAAGCGGCTGGCCCCTGATGCCATCGCTCGGGCGTCCTTCCAGCGCGCCGGGTTCAGTTCCATCCTGCCGATTGGTGTTGATTTTGTAGCCGGCTTTGCGGGGGTTGAACCGATCTTCGATTTCCGGTCCAGCGGCCTTTCAAATGGTGGCGGCATCATTGGAACTCTCACCAGCAACCCAACCGGGGACCTTCTCAGGAACCTGGAGCGTGGGGTGGCGGGCGCGTCAGCATCCATCATCAGTCCGGACTATAAGCTTTCGCAGCAGGACTGGCGGGCGCTCTCCTCCCTCGCCATCTTCCAGAACGCCTTCATCGTGCGCAACGGTCTCGCGATGATGGGGGCTGACCTGCCGCAATACTCGCAGTAGGAGCCTTAATGGCAAACTTGGCGGTCACCTTCGGGCGGCCGCTTTTTTCGGCCCGCGCTTTATTCGGCAAGTTAGGCAGAATGGCCTAGGCAGCAAGGCAGAGATTTCCGCCTATCCTGTTGAAGTACAATGATATATTTAAACTGGTGGAGCCAAGGGGAGTCGAACCCCTGACCTCTTGAATGCCATTCAAGCGCTCTACCAACTGAGCTATGGCCCCACCGGAGGTCTCGGGCGGCGTCTCCGGCGCCCGTGTGAGGCGTCGTATAGGAGGGCGCGTCGGCGGGCGCAAGCGGAAAAATACAGCCGTCGGGAAAATTTCTCGGGGCCGGCGCAGCGCCCTTGAAAGACCCGGTTCCGCCCCGGAAATCACCTCCTTCCGGCCTCCCATTCCGGCCGGGCCCTGTTCGGCCTGCTCGTCATCCTCCGCGCGGACGCCGATCGACATCTCCAGATCCAGGAACGGCGACCGGGGCGATTATCGCCTGGCTGGTGCGGGCAGGCTTGTCAGTCCAGGGGAAAACCCTGCGGCGCCTCGTCTCAACCCCGGCCGTGCGGCTCCTCCCAGTCGATCAGAGGATTGATCGGGACGATGCGATGCGGGTTTATCGTGACGTGGCTGTAATGGTAATGCCGCACGATATGGTCGAAATGCACCGTCTCGGCGACGCCCGGCCATTGGTAAAGCTCGCGCGTCCAGCCCCAGAGGTTCGGATATTCGCGCAGCCAGCGGCGGTTGCATTTGAAATGCGTGTGATAGACCGGATCGAAGCGCAGCGCGGTGGTGAAAAGCCGCCAGTCCGCCTCGGTGATCCGGTCGCCGCACAGGTAGCGGTTGGCGGCCAGATGGCCCTCGAGCCAGTCCAGCGTTTCGAACAGCGGTTGCACGGCCTCGTCATAGGCCGCTTGCGAAGTGGCGAATCCGGCCTTGTAGACGCCGTTGTTCACCCGGTCGTAGATGCGCTCGTTCATCGCGTCGATGCGCTCCCGCAGGTCGGCCGGGCAATAGTCGGCGCGATTGCCGGTCAGCCCGTCGAAGGCGGAATTGAACATGCGGATGATCTCGGCGCTTTCGTTGCTGACGATGGTGCCCTGGGCCTTGTCCCACAGCACCGGCACCGTCACCCGGCCCGAAGCCTTCGGATCCACCTTCAGGTAGATGTCGCGCAGGTAGGGCAGGCCGAACAGCCGGTCTCCGGTCGCGCCGGGGAAGTCGGTGGCGAAGGTCCAGCCCTCGGACAGCATGTCGGGATGCACGGCCGAGACGTCGATATGCGGCGCCAGCCCCTTGATCGCGCGAAAGATCAGCGTTCGGTGCGCCCAGGGGCAGGCATAGGAAACATAGAGATGGTAGCGCCCGCTTTCGGGGCCAAAGCCGCCCTTGCCGCTGGGACCGGGACTGCCGTCCGGGGTGATCCAGTTGCGATAGGCGGTCACGCTGCGCTGGAAACGTCCGCCGCTGCTTTCCGTGTCATACCATTCGTCATGCCAGATGCCGTCGATCAGTTGGCCCATGTCGTCCTCGCCCGTCTTGTTCCGGCCTCCAGCTTAACCGAGCGTGCCGCCGCGGCAACCGCGCCGCCCTCAGCCGCGTAGCCGCGCCTGGGCCCAGCCGGCGATCGAAGCCGCGTCCATGGCGCCGGATTGCCGCGCGATCTCGCGCCCGCCGCGATAGAGAAGCAGCGTCGGGATGCCGCGGATGCCAAGGGCGGCGGCGGCCTGTGGCTCGGCCTCGGAGTTCAGCTTGATCAGCCGCATCGCCGGTTCCAGAAGGACGGCGGCGCGGGCGAATTCCGGCGCCATCATCCGGCAGGGGCCGCACCAGGGCGCCCAGACATCGACCAGAACCGGGATCGAACTGCGGCCGATCTGGCGCTGGAACATCCGTCCGTCCACCTCGGCCGGCTGGCCGGAAAACAGCGCCTTCCGGCATTTGCCGCAGCGCGCGGCGGCCGGATCACGCGCGGGCGGCAGGCGGTTTACCGCGCCGCAGGCACTGCAGACGATCTGGCTGTCCGGGCCGGGCATGGTCGAACCTCGTTGTTCCGGGCGAGCAGCTTGACCATATATTCGGAATCGTGTAGGTATGCAGGAATGACCAGCGACACCCAGCCAGACTGCTCCGGACCCGATGCTGCCGGGATCGACCCGGAGGCGATGCGCGCGGCTGCGGCCGAGGCCAGCGAGTTCCTGAAATCGCTGGGCAACCAGCACCGGCTGATGATCCTTTGCGCGCTGAGTTCGGGAGAAAAGTCGGTGGGCCAGCTTGCCGCTTTCCTGGGCATCCGCGATTCGACGGTCTCGCAGCATCTGGCGCTGCTGCGCCGCGACCGCATCATCGCCGGGCGCCGGGACGGGCAGGTGATCTGGTATCGCATCGAAAGCGAGCCGGCGCGGCGGGTGATGGCGGTGCTTTACGCCAGTTTCTGCACCGGCGGCTGATCGCCGGCCGAGGCCGCCACTCTGCCTCCGCATCGATTCGGGCATTCCGCGCGCCGCGGGGCCGGAACGGGGGCGGCATTGCGCCAATCGGCTTGACGATGGAAGGATCTTCGATTCTTCTCGCCATCCGGAGGGTCCTGTTCCGTTCGGGCGCGCCAGCCGGGGCCATCTTCGCAACAGCTTGCGGGCCAAGCAGGGCAGACTGGTCGCGCACCCGCACCGAAACCAGCGCGAGGAGAGGAGATGAGCATGAAGATCGGCTGCCCCAGGGAAATCAAGCCGCAGGAATTCCGTGTCGGCCTGACGCCGGCCGCCGCCGCCGAAGCCGTGGCCCACGGTCATCAGGTCCTGGTCGAGACCGATGCCGGGCTGGGCGCCGGTTTCGCGGATCAGGACTATCTGGCCGCCGGGGCGCAGATCGCGCCGGACGCGGCCTCGGTCTTTGCCGCCGCCGACCTGATCGTCAAGGTCAAGGAGCCGCAGCCCCAGGAACGCGCCATGCTGCGGCAGGGGCAGGTGCTCTTCACCTATCTGCATCTGGCGCCCGATCCGGCGCAGACCCGCGACCTGCTCGACTCGGGCGTGACGGCCATCGCCTACGAGACGGTGACGGATGCGCGCGGCGGCCTGCCCCTGCTTGCCCCCATGTCCGAGGTGGCGGGGCGCTTGGCGCCGCAGGTCGGCTCATGGGCGCTGCAAAAGGCCAATGGCGGGCGCGGCGTGCTGCTGGGCGGGGTGCCGGGGGTCCGGCCGGCCAATGTGCTGATCATCGGCGGCGGCGTGGTCGGCGCGGCAGCGGCACGGGTCGCGGTCGGCATGGGCGCGAACGTGACGGTGATGGACCGCTCGCTGCCGCGGCTGTCCTGGCTGGACGACCTGTTCATGGGCAAGCTGACCACCCAGCACGCCAGCGCCGCGGCGACCGCCGAGCTGATCCAGACCGCCGACATGGTGATCGGCGCCGTGCTGGTGCCGGGCGCGGCGGCGCCCAAGCTGGTGTCGCGGGCCCAGCTGGAAACCATGCCGCGCGGCGCGGTGCTGGTCGATGTCGCCATCGACCAGGGCGGCTGCTTCGAGACCTCGCGCCCGACCACCCATCAGGACCCGATCTACGAGGTCGATGGCATCGTCCATTACTGCGTCGCCAACATGCCCGGCGCGGTGGCGCGGACCTCGACCCAGGCGCTTGGCAATGCCACGCTGCCCTTCCTGCTGGCGCTGGCCGACAAGGGCTGGCGGCGCGCGCTGGAACAGGACCCGCATCTGCGCGCCGGGCTTGCCACGCATGAGGGGCGGCTGACCTCGCCGCCGGTGGGCGAGGCGCTGGGGCTGGCGGCGGTCACTCCGGACGAGCTTCTGGCGGGCTGAACGCGGGCGGGGCGGCCGTTTCGGCGGCCTGCGGGAACAGCGCCTCGGGGCGCAGGATGCGCAGGAAGCGGCGGCCGCTCTCGATCACGCCCTCGCGGCCAAGCTTGGCCAGGTTTCGGCTGATCGCCTCGCGGTTGGCGCCGACGATATTGGCGATCTCGGCATGGGTCGGCAGGTCGCGCAGCACGCGGCCGCGCTCAAGCCCGCCGCGCTCAAGCGCGATGCGCAGCAGATAGGCGCGCAGCCGCTCCTCGACGCTGAGCGAGATCAGCGCATGCACCCGGTCGGTCAGGCCGTGGATCTGGCGCACCAGATGGCCCATGATCGCCTGCCGCACCGAGGGATGGGTCCCGATCAGCTCCAGCAGCAGCGCGCCGGGCATCTCGAACAGCGTGCAGGCGCTGCGGGCGTAAAGCGACAGCGAGCGCGGGCTGCCCGACAGCACCGACAGCTCGCCGCAGGCGCAGCCGGGCCCGATGTCGCTATAGACGATCTCGCGTCCGGCCTGCGTCCAGTGCACGGCAAGCACGCGGCCCGACAGCACGAACAGCACCGTATCGCCCGGATCGCCGCGCTCCAGGATCAGCTGTCCCTGGTCGAATTGCCGCCGCCGCAGGGCGGCTTCGATCGGGGCCAGATCCCGCGGCGTCAGCCCGGCAAACCAATCCAGATCGCCCAGCCCCAGCGTTTCCGTCATCACCCGCGCCCTGTTCCGGTGTCATGGCCTCGATCCGGCCGGTTGCAGGTCGAATATGCCGGCTCTGTGCGTTCGCGCACTGATTGTGGCCGATCGATACGGCAGGAGCAAGGCGCAACCATGACAGCCCGAGAGCCGCCCCAATGTCCAAGCCGCCATGCACAGCCGTCCATGCCCCCGATCTTCCGGCCCTGACCGGGGCGGCCCTGCATCAGCTGGCGATGACGGCGCTGCTTTTGCAGGTCCGGGCCGGCTTGCAGGGCGGGCAGCCGGGCCCGGTCTGCGGGCGCGGCACCGGCGCCATGGAGGGCGCGGCCGCCAAGGCCGAGGCCGATCTGCGCGCCATGTCGCGCTATTGCCTGGACCATCTGCTGCCCCGCACCCGCAGCCTGCTGGTCCAGGCCGGGACGCTGGCCCGCGGCCTGGCCGCGCCGCCCTGCGAGGCCGCGCAGCTGCCGGCGCTACTGAAGGCCGCCGCGGGCGATCTGGATCGCTGCCGCTCCATCCTGCGCGGCCATACCCGCACCGCGCCGCGCGGCGCCGGGATGATCCGGTTCAGCGCGCAGCGGCTCTGGGGCGCGCTGGCGGCCGAACTGCACCGGACCGAGGGCGCCGACGGGCCGATGATGCAGGCCTGCACCCGCATCGAGGAACTGGCCCAGAAGCTGGCGGCGGCGGTCGAGGCGCTGCTGGAAGCCGGGGCCGAGATGCCCTTGGCGCAGCGGCACCGGCTGGGCCGGGCGCTGATCGGCGCCGCGGCGCGGGCGGCGGCGGGGAACTGGCGCGGCGAGGCTCTGCTGGGGGTGGCGGGGCCCCATGCCGGCCGGCTGTCGCGGCCGGCCGCGCTGCTCGACCGGCTGGAGCTGGACTATCGCGGGCTTCGGGCCGGCAGCGTTCCGGTGGCGGCGGCGCTGGCCATCGCCACGCAGGCCAGCGCGCAATCCGCGGTCGCCGCCCGGCTGGAACAGGACCTGCAAGAGCTGGACCGGCTGCTGGGCGGACTGGCCGCCGATTACCGCGCCATGGTCAAGCTGGCGCAGCGGGGGCAGGGCAGGGCGGCGGTGCTGCGGCGGCTGGACCTGGATGCGCCCGCCTGGGGCGAGGCGGCCCGCGCCCTTGCCGAACCGCTGGCGCTGCTTGGGCCGGCCGCCGAAGCGCCATCGCAGCCCGGACCGACGCCTGCGCCCCCGCCGATGGCGCGGGCCTGACGGGACGATCCGACAACGGCAAGGCGGCGTCGCTTTCGGTCCGGCCGGTCCGGCGCGCACCGCCGGCGCGATCCCGGTTCCGGCCGGCTGCTCCGCGCGCGGCGGCACCCGTCCGGCCGGTTCCGCCTGTCGGGGAGCCGCCCGCTTCCAGGGTTTCCGCACTTGACAGTTCAGTTCAGGGCGGATTTCACGGTCTCCGGCAGGCATTGCCGCCATGCAGGAAAGCCGGGAGCCGATGTCAGGGTGATGAGCGCGCAGTCCGATCTGTCCGGTCCCCGGCTGCTCACCGTGCTTTATGCCGATGTGCACGGCTATACCGGGCTGGTCGAGCGGGACGAGGCCGGCACCGTCGCCCGGCTGGCGCGCTCGCTGCGCCTGATCCGCCGGCTGACCGGCGATTACGGCGGCTCGGTGGTGAATACCGCCGGCGACGGGCTGGTGGCGGTTTTCGAAAGCGTCCACCAGGCGCTGCATTTCGCGCTCGAGATGCAGCAGGAACTGTCGCAGGACGCGGCCTGGACCGGCGGGGCCGAGCCGATCGCCTATCGCATCGGCATCTCCATCGGCGAGGTCTTTGCCGGCGACGACGGGGTCTATGGCCACAGCGTCAACCTGGCCGCGCGCATCCAGAGCTTCGCCGCGCCCGGCGGCGTCTGCATCACCGAAGCGGTCTATCGGCTGGTGCGCGGCCATCCCGACCTGATCCTGCGCTCGCTGGGGCGCAAGCGGCTCAGGAACATGACGGCGCCGGTCGAGATCTATGCGGTCGGGCTCGCCTCGGCGGCGGCGGGGCCCCGCGCGATCCCTGCCGCGCCGCCGCCTGCCGCCGGGACGCTGGCCTTGCCCGATGCCTCGCTGGCGGTCTTGCCGCTGGAAAACCTCTCGGGCGATCCGAACGACCTGCATCTGTGCCGGGGCCTTGCCGCCGATCTGATCACCAGCCTCAGCCGGTTCCGGCACCTGATGGTGATTGCCCGCCATTCCGCCTTCCTGGCGGCGGCCGAGGTCGCGTCGCTGCGCGAGATCGGCCGGCGGCTGGGGGTGCGCTATCTGCTCGCCGGCAGTTTCCGGCGCGTGGACAGCCGCATCAGGATCACTGCGGACCTGATCGAGGCCGAGACCGAGAACACGCTCTGGTCCGAACGCTACGACGGGGCGATGGCGGGCATTCTCGACATCCAGGACGATATCGCCGCCACGACCGCCGCACGCGTCGCCCTGCGCATCGAGGCGGCCGAACGGCGCCGGCTGGCCGAGCAGACCCACCCGGCGCTTTACGCCTATGGGCTGGTGCTGCGCGGGTTGGAACTGGACTTCCGCTTCCGTCCCGAGGCGAACCTGCACGCGCGCCGCCTGTTCGAGCAGGCGCAGGAGCTCGATCCGCTCTATGGCCGCAGCTATGCGGCGATGTCGCGGACCTTCAACGTGGAATGGCGCTACAACTGGAGCAGCGATCCGCAGGCGGCGCTGGACCGGGCGCTGGACCTGGCGAAACGCGCGGTGGAATGCGACGGGTTCGACGCGCGCGGCTTTTCCGAGATGGGGCTGGCGCATCTTTACAAGAAGCAGCACGCCGAGGCGACGTCGGCCTATGAGCATGCGCTGGCGCTGAACCCCAACGACGCCGACCTGCTGGCCTATACGGGGGATTGCCTGGCCTATGTGCGGCAAGGCGAAAGGGCGGTGCGGCTGATCCGGCGGGCGATGCGGCTGAATCCCTATCACCCGGACGCCTATCTGTGGTTCCTGGGTGACGCCTATTTCCACATGGGCGAATATGCCGAGGCCATCGAGGCGCTTTCCCGCATGCGCGACGGTTCCGAGGCGCATCGGCTTCTGGCCGCCAGCCACGCGCTGCTGGGCCAGATGGACGAGGCCCGCCACCATGCGCGCGAGGTGATGCGCGTGCATCCGAACTTCACCATCGCGCATTGGCGCAAGGTGCCGCCGCTGCAGCACCCCGAGGATCTTGAGCTTTATGTCGATGCGCTGCGCATGGCCGGGTTGCGCTGAACCGGGGCGGTTTTCCGGCCGGATTCCGCCGACCCGGCCGCCCGCGTCTTGAGCTTGCCCGGCGGCTTGCGCCTTAATTCCCGCATGACGGGTAAGCGACGGGCCTCTCTGCTGCGGCGTCTGAGGGTGCGCATGGCCGCCTCGATCGGGGTCGCGGCCGCGGTGCTGCTCGGCCTTTGGCTGAAGGTCGAGGAAGCGCGGGCGCCGCAGGAGCCGCCTGCGGTGGCGCTGGGGCAGCCGGTCGATCTGGGCCGGACCGAGATCACGCCGCTGTCGCTTTCGCTGGCACCGCCGGAACGCGAGGGCGAGCCCCGGCGGCTGCTGTTGCGCGCCCGGCTGCTGAACCTGACCGGAGAGACCCAGTCCGCCGTCTTCGGCTTTCCGTCGCACCCGCCCGAACTGGCTGCCGCAGGCGTGGCCTGGCCCGAGCCGGAGGTCACGCTCGACCGCGATGGCGAGCTGCTGTGGCACCTGCAGCCGCGGCTGGCCGAGCGGGTGACGCTGGCCTGGCGGGTGCCGCCGGGCTGGCAGCCCGGGCCGGTCTCGCTGACCTTCCAGCGGCAGACCTTCAAGCTCAGGGACAATCTCTATGGCAAGTCGAGCTGGCTGCTGTTCCAGCCCGCCGGCCGCATGGCGATCACGCCCGAGGGGGCGCCATGATCCGGGTGGGGCGCGTTCTGATCGTTCTGGCCGGGGCGGCGCTGCTGGGCGCCATGATGCAGAGCGCGCCGGATTACGACAGCACCGTGCAGCCGTTCCGCAGCCCTGTCGCGGCCGGCGAAACCGGCGAGGCGCGCAGCTTCCGGGCCCGCTTCACCGGCATGCGGCTGGCCGAGCGCATCGCCTTTCGCCGCTATGGCCGCGATCTGGTCCGCGACAGCGACGGCCTGTTCCTGATCGCCGAGATCGAGGCCGAGGCCAGGCTGGCCTCGCAGCGCCTCGATGCCGTCTGGCAGGGGGCGAGCGGGCGGCGCTATGCGCTGTCGCACCGCGCCGAGGACATTCCGCGCGGGCTTGAAAGCCGCTGGTTCCAGCCTGGCCTGACCGACCGCGCCATCGCCGTCTTCGAGCTGCCCGAGGACGAGGTCGCGGGCGGGGCGCTGGTGCTGACGGGCAGCGCCATCGCGGTCTTCGACAGCGCCCTGCACCTCGCCCCGCCGGCCGTGCCCGAGCGCCAGCCGATCATCCGGTTCGCGCCATGAAACACCTGCTGTGGATCATCCTTGCCGCGGTGCTGCTGCTTGCCAATGTGGTGGTCGTCGGCTGGACCGAGATCGCCGACCTGCGCCGCGCGCGCGAATGGCAGGTGACGCAGGCGGGCGGGGCGGGGGCCGAGCTGCGCGGCGTGCATGTCCGGGTCGATCAGGTCTGGGCGGGAACCGCGCCCAACCTGCCCGAGCGGGCGCTGGTCCTGGTCCGCCTGGCGCTGCGCGGTCCCGAGGCGGCGCGGCATGGCTGGGCCGGCTGCGATGTCGGCCTGCGCGACGCGGCTGGCCGGCAATGGCTGCCGCTGACAAGCGCCGATGCCGAGGGGGCGGTCCGGGTGATCGCGCCCGACGGCGAGAACATGGGCCGTTGCAACCCCTTGCCCCATGACGCGCCGCCCGAGGGGCAAGAGATCCTGTCGGACCAGCTTTTCCTGGTGCCGGCCGAATTGCTGAAGGGGGCGCGGCTGCGCGTCTCGGCCTTGGGAACGCGGCCCGAGGCGCTGGAATTCCCGGTCAGGCCGGTGCTGCGCGATCTGCGCTAGCGGCCCGGGTCGCCTGCGCCCGCCCGGCCAGCTCCAGCCCGGCGGCGAGGATGCAGAACTGCAGGACGCAGACCAGCACCCCGTCCTGCTGCTGGCCCGGCGCACCGAACAGCAGGTTCAGCGGATATTGCGCCAGCTGCCAGACCCGCAGGTCCTGCGGCCCGATCAGCTCGGCCAGCCCGATCCAGGCCCAGCGGCCCGCCGAGTCGGCCAGCCGCCACAGCACCAGCACCGAGACGGTCAGCGAAAACCCCGCCGATCCGGCCAGCAGCACGCCGTTCGCCACCGCATGCCAGCGCCTGACCAGCCCGGCCCAGAAATGCCCGAGAAAGTCGGTCAGCGGTTTCGGCAGCCCCTGCCAGCGGTCCAGCACCTTGCCGGCCGAGCGCCGCGTCTCCTCGGCCATGAGGTTCAGGTCGTGGCCGTAGACGATGGCACCGAGATTGAACCAGATCAGCGGCAGCAGCGCATACCAGAACAGCCGCACCAGCCAGGGCCAGGGCTGGAAGGCGGGCGGCCAGTCCACCGGGCGGCGCGCGGCATCGACGACCTCGGCCGCGGCGGGCGGGAACAGGCTCTGCCACAATGCGCCGGGCGAGGGCAGCTGGGCCAGCCATGCGACGAAGCCCTCCTGCCAGCCCGCGATGACGTAAAGGCCCAGCACCGCCCAGCTCGCCTCGCAGGCGACGACCAGCAGCGGCCAGATCCCGGCCTCGCTGCGCTTGTGCATGGCCTTCGCGCCGCGCCGGATCGCCCAGATCAGCAGCACCGCCGCCACCACCCACAGCGTGCTTTGTACCTCAAGCGCGGTGGGCGCCCGCTCGGGCGAGACCTCCGTGAAGTCGATGCGCTCCATCGAGGTCGAAAGGAACGCCTTGGAATAGTCGCGCAGCGTGTTCCCGAGCAGGCCCCAGCCGGCATAATAGCCGTAGAACGGGATCAGCGCTGCCAGAAGCGCCCCGGCCAGCATGCCGATGCCGGGCCGGCCGTCGGCCGCCTCCGTTCCGGCGGCCGGCGCCTCGCGGCGGCGTCTTGCGCGAAAACGCAGCACCGGCAGCCCGTCGCGCAGGATCACGAACATGGCGACGAACAGCACCAGTTGCAGCAGGATCACCGGTACCAGCGCGATCAGCCCGGCCAGCCGGTCGGCGAAGCCGATCTCGACCGCCAGCATCATCAGCAGCGCGCCGAGCAGGGTGCCGGCCAGCCAGGTGGCGGCCAGCACCGCGCCGTAGTTCCGAAACAGCCGCGCCGCCAGCAGGACATGCTGGCGCAGGATCTTCAGGTCCCCGGTCATGGCCGCAGGATCGCAGGATCGCCCGCGCATCGCAAGCCTGGCGCTGGCGACGGTTCAGGATCGCGCGTCGTCGGCGTGGCGTCCCAGCCCGCCAAGACCCATGCCCATGCCCATGCCGCCGCCCATCGCGGCACCGCCGCCGCCGCCCCCGCCGGTCTTGCCGCCGCCTTCGCCGCGCCCGCCCCGGGACGAACCGCCCTGCTGGCGCGCCGGGCCCTGCAGCGGAATGGTCACGTCCCCGGGCACCGGCGCCAGGTCCAGCGCCTTGCGGATGAAATCGCGCAGCGAGACGACCAGCTCGGCGGTATGGATCGGCCGGCCGGCGGCCATTTCGGCCGCGGCATGGCTGGCCAGGCGGACCTGTTCCTCGGTGCCCAGCAGGATGATGTCGGACAGCGCCGCCTCGACCGCGTCGCGGATGCGGCGGGCGCGGTCCGAGCCGCCGGCCTCTTCCGCGCCGGCGGTCTGGGCCTGCTGCCGCAGGTCGCGCAGATGCGCCGGATCGACCAGAAGCTCGCCGGTGAAAGAGCCGCCCAGCACCTTGTAGGCCGCGATCAGCGTGCGCAGGCGCTCGTTGATCTGGCGGTTCATGCGCTGCTGGCGCTGCTGGATGGTCAGCAGCATCAGCACCCGGATGCCCACGCCGATCAGCGTGAACAGCGCAAGGCCCAGCAGCGTCGTCAGGATCCCCTGCCACGAGCTGAAATCGAAATAGCGCATCATCCATCCCCCTTTGGCCCGGCACGGACCTTTATCCCATCGCTTCGGGGCGCTGCGCCAGAGGGTTGTCCGCGCCGCCGGTTATTCCGGCTTGCGGCGCAGGTCCGTCTCGCGGGCGCGCAGATCGGGGGTCGGCTCCTCGCCGCATTCCTCGCTGTCGAAGACCGCGCGCAACTCCGGCTCGCCGCTGCGGAAGGGGGCCTGCCTCGCCCGGTCCAGCGCCTCCTGCAGCGAGCCGACCTTCCAGAGCCAGAAGCCCGCCACCAGCTCCCTGTCCCGGCGAAAGGCCCGTCGAGCACCGCCGGCCCGGCGGCGCCGAAGCGGATGCGGTGGCCGCGGCTGCTGCGGTGCATCCTCTCGCCGGCATCACCCCGTCTCGGCAAGCCTTTCGTTGAAGCGGGTCATTTTCTCCAGCTCCCGGATGGTCGGCATCACGCCGGCCTCGCTGTCCTCGTCGGCCCTGACCAATGCCATGGCGCGCATGATCGTCTTCTTTCTTCGATCGCAGCGGATGCAAGGGCCAACGCATGGCCGGCCAGCACGGGAACCGACATGCGGGCCCGATTTTTTCGCTCCGCTCCTTTCGGATATTCCGGCGGCCGGGCTAGGAACGGGGCGGTCAGCCAGCGGCCGGGCCACCTCTTGGATCCTCGTCCAGGCCAAGCCTGCGCATGCGGCGATAGATCGTGCTGCGGTCCACCCCCGCCTGCCGCGCCACGGCCGAGATATTGCCCTCGCATTCCGCGATCAGCCGGCGCAACCCGGCGCGTTCGGTCCCGTCGGGGCCGGGTCGGGCGGTCGCCTGCGCCGCGCCGATCTCATCGGGCAGATCCTCGGGGCCGACCGTGGCGCCGTCGCAGAGCGCCGCGCAAAGCGTGCAGAGATTGACGATCTCGCGCACATTGCCGGGCCAGCCATGCGCCAGCAGCAGCGCCATGGCCTGCGGCGAGAAGCGCGGCCTGCCCTCGGTCGCGGCGGCGATGCGGGCGATCAGCCATTCCAGGTCTGCCCGCGCCCGCACCGGCGGGATGTCCAGCACCAGCCCGTTCAGCCGGTAATACAGGTCCTGCCGGAACCGCCCCTCGGCCACCAGCCCGGCCAGGTCGCGATGCGAGGCCGAGATGACGCGGATGTCCACCGGCTCGGCGCGGGTGGCGCCGACCGGCAGCACCTCGCGCTCGGACAGCACGCGCAGCAGCCGCGCCTGCAGGGCCAGCGGCATGTCGCCGATCTCGTCCAGAAACAGCGTGCCGCCATGCGCCTCGCGGATCAGGCCCTTCTTGCCGCGGGCATGGGCGCCGGTAAAGGCGTTCGGGGCATAGCCGAACAGCTCGCTTTCGATCAGCGCCTCGGGCAGGGCGGCGCAGTTGATCGCCACGAAGGAACCCCGCCGCCGGGACGAGGCATGCATGGCGCGGGCGATGAATTCCTTGCCGGTGCCGGTCTCGCCGCGCAGGATGACGCTGATCTGGCGGTCCACCACCTTGGCGGCGCGCTCGGCCAGTCGCTGCATGGCCGGGTCGCCGCCATGGATCGCGCGCAGCGGCCGGGGCAGGCTGGTCTCTGCGGCCCGGCGTGGCGGCGCGGTGGGTGGCACGGCGCGGGCAAAGATCAGTCCGCCGGCCTGCATCTCCAGCGCGCCGTCGACCGGGGCCATGGCGCGCGACAGCTTGGGCAGGTCGTCCAGGTCGCAGGCGAAGATGTCGTCGAAGCGCCGGCCGATCAGCGCCTCGGCCGGCCCGCCGGCCAGAAGCTCGCGCGCGTTGTCGGTCATGCCGCTGATGCGGCCCCCGGCATCGATGGCGACCGCGGCCATCGGGTCCACGTCCAGGAATTCGGGCGAGGGGTTCAGCCGCAGGATCCAGTCGGCGCGGTGCCGGCGCACCAGATTGGCCATCTCGATGCGGCGGGCGCAGGATTTCATCACCTCCAGCGTCAGCGCCTGGCTCATCTTGTCCTGCGGCGCCTGCAGATGCGACAGGTCCAGCACCCCGATCAGCCCGCCGCGCGTGTCATGCACCGGCACGGCGGTGCAGGACAGCGGCGTCAGCGCCAGGTCGAAATGGTCGGTGCGATGCACGGTGATCGCCCGCCCGGTGGCGAGGCAGGCGCCCACGCCGTTGGTGCCGACATGGCTTTCATGCCATTCCGAGCCGGCGATCAGGCCGGCATGGCGCAGCTCGCGGTCCAGTTCCGCGTCGCCGATGGCATCGACGGTCACGCCGCGCGCATTGGACAGCAGCAGGACATAGCCCATCGTGTTCACGCGGCGGTAAAGGTCCTCCATGCCGTGCCGGGCCATACCCAGCAATTCCTCGGATTCCTGGCGGTGCTGGCGCAGTTCCTGCTGGGTGACGATGCGCGGCCCGGCATGGCGGCCGGGGTCGAGCTGGTGTTCGTTCACGCAGCGCCGCCACGAGGCCAGCACATCGGCATCCCGGCGCGGCGATGTCTCGCCCTCGGCCACGCGAATGACTTCAAGGACATGCGTCCCGGTATCCGGCATTCCCCGCATCGGCTCCTCCCAAAGCCCGGCGCGACCATAGCACGGGCCGGGCCGCGCCGGGGCAGAAATCTTGCCGCAGGCGCGGGCCGTCAGCGCGACAGGTCGATCAGGATCTTCAGCTGGCTGCCGGCCGGGTCCAGCAGCGCCTCGAACCCCTCGGCCACCGCCTCGTCCAGCGCGATGCGCTTCGTCACCACCCGGCTGGCCGGGATGGCGCCCGAGGCGATCAGCTCGATGGTGCGCGGCCAGCCATGGGTCGGATAGCACCACGAGCCGCGGATCTCGGCATCCTTGAAGGTCAGCTGGAAGAAATCCACGCTGCCCTTGCCGGGATGCAGGCCGGTCTGCACGATCACCCCCTGCTTGCGCACCGCGTCCAGGCAGGATTGCAGCGCCCGTTCATTGCCGACGCATTCCAGCGCCACGTCGCAGCCGATGCCGCCTTGGGTGCCGGCGCGCACCCGCTCGCCCACATCCTCGCGCGCGGGGTTGATGGCGACGACACCCGGCACCACCTCGGCGGCGAGCCGCAGCCGCGTGTCGTTCACGTCCGACACGAACAGCCGCGTCGCGCCGAAGGCCCGCGCGGTCAGAAGCGCCAGGATGCCGATGGGCCCGGCGCCCGTCACCAGCACCGAATCCCCGGCGGTGATCCGGCCCCGGTCGCAGGCATAGACGCAGACGGCGGTCGGTTCGACCAGCGCCGCCTCCTCGTCGCTCATGCCGTCGGGGATCTTCTCGACATTGTAATCGTTGAGCAGCGCCATCTCGGCCATGCCGCCCGAGACCCAGGACAGCCCGACCAGCGCCAGGCTGCCCGAAAGGTTGTGCCAGCCGCGGTCGGCGAAATGCTCGCCGCCGCGCGGCATGATCAGCGGCTGCACCGCCACCCGGTCGCCGGGCGCCACCTTGGTCACGCCCTCGCCCACCGCCACGACCTCGCCGCCGAATTCGTGGCCCAGCACCTGCGGGCCATGGGCGCCGGAATAGGGATGCGGCGCGGTCGGAATGAAGATCGGCCCCGAGGCGTATTCGTGCAGGTCGGTGCCGCAGATGCCGACATGGCGGTTGCGGATCAGCACCTGCCCGGGACCGGGCCGGGGCGGTTCGGGAATATCCTCGACCCTAAGGTCCCGCGCGGCATGGAAACGCAAGGCTTTCATGGTGTTCCCCCTTGCAATTCGTCAAAGGCGGCCAGCGCCTTGGCGGCATAGACCGTGCCCGGCCCGCCCGACATCTCGATGGCGACGGCCAGCACCTCCAGCAGTTCCTCGCGGCTGGCGCCGTGGGCCTTGGCCTCGCTGGCGTGAAAGACGATGCAATCCTCGCAGCCGCGCCCGATGGCGACGGCGATGGCGATCATTTCCTTCATGGCGGGGCTGACCTTGCCCTCGCGGTTGGCGGCGAGCATCAGCCCGCGAAAGGCGGACATGGTCTTGCCGTCGGCCTTGTAAAGCGCGGCGGCGCGCGCGTTCATCTCGGCCAATTTCTGTTTCGCGTTCATACCAGAACCATCCCTCCATCGACGACCAGGCTTTGCCCGGTCATGTAATCCGACCCGGCCGAGGCGAGGAAGATCGAGACGCCGGCCAGATCCTCGGGGCGCGAGGGCCTACCCAGCAGGATGTCGGCGGAAAAGCCCTCGAAAGCCTCGTTGTCGCGGCTGGTCAGCCCCTCGTCCTTGAAGCCCTTGTCGATCAGCTTCCACATGTCGGTGGCGACCACGCCGGGGCAGATGGCGTTGACGCAGATGCCGTGCCTGCCGAAGGCGCGGGCCGCGGCCTGGGTCAGCGCCACCACGGCGAACTTGCTGGCCGAGTAATGCGCCAAGGGCTCGTAGCCCTGCTTGCCGGCGATGCTGGCGGTGTTGACGATCTTGCCGCCGCCGCCCTGGGCAATGAACTGCTTCGCCGCCTCCTGGATGCCGATCAGCACGCCCATGGCGTTCACGTCCATGACGCGGTGCCAGTCGTCCTCGGTGATGTCGTTGAACGGCTTGACCTGGGCGATGCCGGCATTGTTGAACATGGCATCCAGCCGACCATGTTCGGCGACGGTGCGGGCGATCAGCGCGCGCGTGCTGGTGCGGTCGGTCACATCGACGGCAAGGCCGATGGCCTGCCCGCCCGCCTCTCGGATCTCGGCGGCGGTGGTTTCGGCGGTATCGGCGGCGATGTCGGCGATCACCACCCGGGCGCCGGCCTGCGCCAGCCCCTCGGCGATGGAACGCCCGATGCCGCGGCCGGCGCCGGTGACGATGACCGCGCGGCCTTCGACGGAATTGCTCATCTCTCTCCTCCCATTGCAAGGGGCCGCCCCCGAGGGGACGGCCGGATTGTCAGGCGATGAAGTCGCGGATCAGGCGGTTGACCTCGGCCGATTGCTCCATCTGCACCATGTGGCCCGCATCGGGGATGACATGGCGCGACGCCCCCGGCAGGCTTTCGGCATGGGCGGCGGGGATGATCGCATCGGCCTCGCCCCAGATCACCTGCGCGGGCACGCCCGAGGCGGCCAGCGCCTCGGCCAGTCGCTCGGCCTGCCGGCCCTCGCGGAACAGGGTGGCCGAGAGTTCGGCCAGGAAATCCTGCACCCCGTCGAGGCGCTTGTATTTCAGCAGGTCCTCGACCATCGCGCGGCTGACCAGCGACTGGTCCCTGAACAGATGCGCCAGCACCGGCTTCAGGTCCTTGCGCCCGGTCGCCCTCACGAAGCCGTCGATATAGTCCGCATTGATCTCGGAGCCGAGGCCCGCCGGACAGATCAGCGTGACCGAGGCCGCGCGGTCGGGATGCCGCGCCGCCAGCGTGCCGGCGACCAGCCCGCCCATGGAATGGCCGGCCAGATGCGCCCTGTCCGCGCCGATATGGTCGAGGAAGGCCAGGACGGTTTCCACCATCAGCCCCAGCCCGGCCGGGCGCGCGGATTTCACCGACTGGCCATGACCGGGCAGGTCCAGCGCATAGACCGGCGCGGCTTCCGCCAGCGCGTCGATATTGAACAGCCAGTTGTCCAGATCGCCGCCGAAGCCGTGGATCAGCACCAGCGGCACGCCTTCGCCCGGACGCTCGGCATAGCGGATGCGGCCCATGGGCAGGTCGGCATATTGATAGGAGGGTCCGGCATCCTCGTCCTCGTCGCCTGCCGACGGGGCCTGATAGGCGGCGACATAGGCGTCGATTTCCGCGTCCGGCACCGATTCCGGCGCCATCACCGCCAGCAGCGCGCGCACCGGATAGGTCTCGCCCTCGATGCCGACGCGGCGGCGCAAGAGGCCCCCGTCGGCGGCCTCGACCACATTGGCGATCTTGTCGGTCTCGACATCCATGATCTCGTCGCCGGGCTTGATCTCGGCGCCCTCGGCCACGTGCCAGGCCGCCAGCTTGCCCTCGCGCATCGAGAGCCCCCATTTCGGCATCAGGATCGGGGTGATGTCTGCCATGTCAGTTCTCCAGCGTCTTGCGGACGGCCGCGGCGATGCGTTCGGCCGAGGGCACATAGGCGTCCTCCAGCGAGGGCGAGAAGGGCACCGGCGCATGCGGCGGCGTCACCATCTGGATGGGTGCCTTGAGCGCGCCGAAGGCGTCCTGCGCCACGGTGGCGGCGATGTCGGCGGCGATGGAACAGCGCGGGTTCGCCTCGTCGACGCAGACCAGCCGGCCGGTCGCCTCGACGCTTTCCAGCACCGTGTCCATGTCGATGGGCGAGAGCGTGCGCAGGTCGATCACCTCGACATCGACGCCGTCCTTCTTCAGCAGCTCGGCGGCTTCCAGCGAGCGGCCGACCATCTGGCCATAGGTGACGATGGTGGCGTCCGCGCCCTCGCGGACGATGTTCGCCTCGCCGAAGGGGATGGCATAGGGCTCCTCGGGCACGTCGCAGGTGCTGGCGTAAAGGTTCTTGTGTTCGAGGAAGATCACCGGGTCGTTGTCGCGGATCGCCTGGATCAGCAGACCCTTGCAGTCATAGGCGTTCGAGGGGCAGACCACCTTCAGCCCCGGCAGATGCGTGAAAAGCGGCGTCAGCATCTGGCTGTGCTGGCCCGCCGCGCGAAAGCCCGCGCCGCACATCGCCCGGATCACCACCGGTGTTTCCGCCTTGCCGCCGAACATGTAGCGAAACTTCGCCGCCTGGTTGAAGACCTGGTCCAGGCAGACGCCGATGAAATCGACGAACATCAGTTCCGCCACCGGCCGCAGCCCCGCCGTCGCCGCGCCCACCGCCGCGCCGACATAGGCGCTTTCCGACAGCGGCGTGTCGATCATCTGCTTCGGGTGCTTGGCGTAAAGCCCCTTGCTGACACCGAGGACGCCGCCCCAGGCGTCATCCTCGCCCTGCGCGCCGGCGCCGCCGACGATATCCTCGCCCATCATGATCACGGTGGGGTCGCGGGTCATCTCCTGATCCAGCGCCTCGTTCACCGCGTCCTTCATGCTGATGATGCGTGCCATGGTTTCCCCTCCCTCAATAGGACACGTAAACGTCGGTGGTCAGTTGTTCCGGGCCGGGCAGCGGCGCGGCGATGGCCTCGACCACCGCCTCGTCGATCAGCGCGGCCACCTCGGCGTCGATGGCGTCCAGCTCCTCGTCCGAGATCACCCCGGCCTCGGTCACCTTCTGGCGAAACAGCTTCAGGCAATCATTGTGCGCGCGGTTGTATTCGTTCTCGCCCGGCGCCTTGTAGGTCTGGGCGTCGCCTTCGAAATGGCCGAAGAAGCGGACGTTCTTGCATTCCAAGAGCGTCGGGCCGGCGCCTTCGCGGGCGCGGCGGATAACCTCGCCCGCCGCCTCGTGGACGGCGAAGAAATCCAGCCCGTCCACGGTGATCCCCGGCATGCCGAAACCGGTCGCCCGGTCCACGTAGCTGTCCGAGGCGGTGGCATAATCGACCGAGGTCGATTCGGCATAACCGTTGTTTTCCACCACGAAGATCACCGGCAGGTTCCAGATCGCGGCCAGGTTCATGCTTTCCAGCACCGTGCCCTGGTTCGAGGCGCCGTCGCCGAAGAAGGTGATGCCGACGCCGTCATGGCCCAGCTTCTGCGCCGCCAGCGCCGCGCCGCAGACCAGCGGCGCCCCGGCGCCCAGGATGCCGTTCGCGCCCATCATCCCCAGGGACAGGTCGGCGATATGCATCGAGCCGCCCTTGCCGGCGCAGCAGCCGGTGGCCTTGCCATAGATCTCGGCCATCATCGCCTTGACGTCGACGCCCTTGGCGATGCAATGGCCATGGCCGCGATGGGTCGAGGCGATGCGGTCGCGGTCGTGCAGATGCATCATGATGCCGACCGCCGTCGCCTCCTCTCCGGCGTAAAGATGCACGAAGCCCGGGATCTCGCCGCGGGCGAAATCGACATGCAGCCGTTCCTCGAAATCGCGGATGGTGCGCATCTTGCGATAGGCTTCAAGCAGCCGCTCCTTGGGCAGCGGAAACGGATTTGACATGAACTCCTCCCTTGTCTGGTTCAGTCTGGGTTGCGGATGAACAGCCCGGCCGCGGCCGCATGGGCCATGCAGGCGGGCACGTCGATGGTGCGGAAGGCGTCGGGCACCAGCCGCACCGACACCTGATCGCCTTCGGTGAAGGTCAGTTCGCGCTCGCCGTCGAAGGCCAGCGTGCCGGCGGGGATCGAGGGGCGATGCGCCCGGCCCGGCGCCATGCGCGCGACGCCGGCGATGCCCACCCGGTCGATCAGCCCCGGCGCGATGGGGGCAAGGAGCTGACGCGGCGCATCGGGCGACAGGCGGACATGCCGCCCCTCGGGCGTGGCGCGGTCCACCGGGTCGCAGAGCCCGGCGATCGCCGACATGCCGATGGCCTGCGGCAGGCCGAAGGTCACGAACAGGTCGCGGAACCCGGCGGCCTTCCAGATGGCGCGGGCCCCGACGAAACGGTCCTCGACCACGGCGACATCGACCAGCGCGATCTCGCGCCGGTCGCCCAACGTCACCTCCAGCCATTTGTTCGGCCGCAGCGCCACGGCCTCGGGCACCTGTCCGGTGACGGCCAGCCCCACCGCGAGGCCGGTGATCGTCGGCTCGCGCAATTCGGGAAAGGCGTTGTTGGTGCCGGTCGAGACCCCGGCCACCGGCACCGCGCCGCAGGCCCCGACCACGACGCGGCTGGTGCCGTCGCCGCCCAGAACCACGATGGCGCCGACGCCGTCCCCGGCCATCATCCGCGCGGCGCGGGCGCTGTCCTCGGGCGTGGTGGTGACGGGCATGTCCAGATAGCGCAGGCGCGGGAAATTCCCGTGGCCGAGTCGAAGCTCGCGCTGGATGCTGCGTTCCAGGTGAAAGCGGATGCCGCCGTTTTCCGGCATGACCACGACCTCATCGACGCCGGACGCGGCCAGCCCGGCCATCATGCGCAGCACGATATTGGCGCGGTCGTTGATGGGCAGGTTGCCCGCATGCGAGATCACCCGCCGGATGTCGCGGGCCGAAATCGGATTGGCGATGATGCCGACCTTGACCATGTCTGTCCTCCCTGCCCATCATGCAAGCAACGGCCGTGCCAATTTTCCGGCGCAGGGTTTGCCGGGGTTTTCGCGCCGGGCTGTTGCATGGCCGTGCAACACTGTGGCGCCACAGGGGTAGGGGATGCAGAACCAGCAGCAGCGCCAGATCCGCGGCCTTGCGCTGAGCCAGCAGATGCGGCTGTCGCTGGACCTGCTGCATATGGGCGGCGCGCGCCTGCGCCGTCGTCTGCGGCTGGAGGCGGCGCGGAACCCGTGCCTGGAGCTGGTCGAGACGCCCGAGGCGCTGACGGCAAGGCAGGCGCTGGCCGCGCAGATCGGGCTGCTGCGCCTGACCCGGCACGAGGCCGATCTGGCCCAGGCGCTGGTGCATTGCCTGGACGAGCGCGGCTGGCTTGCCGACCCGCTGCCCGAGATCGCCGGCTGGCTGGCGGTGCCGGCCGCGCGGATCGAGGCGCTGCTGCCCGTCCTTCAGGGCCTCGACCCGCCCGGCATCTTCGCTCGCGATCTGGCCGAATGCCTGCGGCTGCAATTGCGGGCGCGGGGACGGCTGGACCCGATGATCGAGCGGCTGTTGCAGCGGCTGGACCTGGCCGCCTCGGGCGATCTGGCGGCGATCCGGGCGCATTGCGGCTGCGATGCCGAGGACGCGGCCGGGATGCTGGCCGATCTGCGCGCCCTGTCGCCCTTTCCGCTCTCCGAGGACATGACACCCCCCATGGCGCCCGAACTGGAGCTGACGGCGGACGGCCGTGTCCTGCCGCTGGACGCACCGGCCCCGACGCTGCGCGCCGGCGCGGGCGCCGCCGGGCAAGCCGCCCTTGCCCGTGCCCTGATCGCGGGTTGCGAGGCACGCGGCGCCAGCCTGCTGCGCATCGCCTCGGCGCTGGCCGAGGCGCAGGCGGATTGGCTGCGGGGGCAGGGGGCCTTGCGGGCGCTGACCATGGCCCAACTGGCCGGACGGCTGGGGCTTGCGACAAGCACCGTCAGCCGGGCGGTGGCGGGCGTGGCCATGCGGACACCGCGCGGCACGGTGCTGCTGCGCCAATTGCTGCGCATCCCGGCCAGCCCGCGCAATCCCGATCTGAGCCGCGGCGAGGCGCAGGAGGCGCTGCGCCGGCTGATCGCGGACTGGCCGGCGGGACAGCGGATATCGGACGCGGCGCTGGCGCAGCGGCTGGCGGGGCAGGGCATCGCCCTGTCGCGCCGCACGGTGGCGAAATACCGCGCCGAGATGGGGCTGGCCGCCCGGGGCCGGCGCTGATCCCGGCCTTCAGGCGGGGCGCGCGCCGCGGTCAGCCCGGCCCGGCATGGTCCATGGGGCGGGACAGCTCGTGGCCGCGCTCGGCCAGGCTGGCCGACAGAAAGCCGATCACCGCCCGCACCCATTGCATCACCCGCAGATCGCGATGGCAGGTCAGCCAATAGGTCCGGGTCAGCCGGACCCGGTCGGGCAGCACGATCTGCAGCTCGGGATATTTCGCGGCGATATACCAGGGCAGCACGCCGATCCCCAGCCCGTTGCGCACCGCCGCCAGCTGGTTGAAGATGCTGGAGCTTTTGACGCTGGCCCGGATGGCGGGATGGATCTCGCCCAGATAGTCCAGGCCGGGGGCGAAGATCATCTCCTCGATATAGCCGATGAAACGCAGCTGGCGCAGATCCTCGGGGCCGGCGATGGGCGGCAGGCCGCGCAGATGCTCGCGGGTGGCATAGAGATGCAGGGTGTAATCCGCCAGCCGCTCCGAGCGATAGGGACCGCTGGTCACAGGGTCCAGCGTGATCGAGATATCCGCCTCGCGCCGCGACAGCGACAGCACCTGCGGCATGGTGACGAGTTCCAGCGAGATCAGCGGGAAGCGCGCGATGAAGGCGGGAAGCAGATGGGTCGAGAACAGGCTGCCGAAGCCTTCGGGCATGGCCAGCCGCAGGGGCCGCGCCTGTCCCGGGGCGCTGGCCTGGTCCAGCGGGATCAGCCCGGCGGCCTCCTCCATGCGCTCGGCGGCCTCGATCAGGCGCTGGCCGGCGGGCGTCGGCTCATAGCCGCGGGGGTTGCGCTCGAACAGCCGGGTGTTCAGCGCCTGCTCCAGCCGGTCGATGCGGCGCGAGACGGTGACATGCGAGGTGCCCAGATGCCGCGCGGCGCGCGACAACTGGCCTTCGCGCACAACCGCCAGAAAGAATTGCAGATCGTCCCAGCTGAGATTGGCCATCTGTTCGAAAACGCACAGGTGCTGTAAGAAATTAAACCGATCTGAACACTTGTGTCAAAGCCGAATTACCTGCATCGTTCGGATGAGCGGGCGCGGGAGTCGCCCCTCGTCATGGACAGGACAGCGTTCCCACCCGGCCCGCCCAAGCGGCCGGCGGAAGGAGCGCGCCTTCGGGAGGACATAATGCGAAAGTTTCTGCTGTCGGCCACCGCGGTCGGCCTTGTTGCCACGCCTGCCTTGGCCGAAATCTCGGACGGCAAGGTCAGGATCGGCATCCTCAACGACCAGTCGGGGGTCTATGCCGATTTCGGCGGCAAGTTTTCCTATGAAGCGGCGCGGATGGCGGTCGAGGATTTCGGCGGCACGGTGCTGGATGCGCCCATCGAGGTCGTCACCGCCGACCACCAGAACAAGCCCGACATCGCCTCGAACATCGCCCGGCAATGGTATGACACCGAGCAGGTCGATGCGATCATGGAGCTGACCACCTCTTCGGTCGGCCTGGCGGTGCAGGCGCTGAGCCAGGAAAAGAAGAAGATCACCGTCAACACCGGCGCCGCCACGACCGAGCTGACCGG
>WKJB01000105.1_pt1 | contig 24484 bp, 23 predicted proteins | sample 5403331 | NCBI WGS metagenome assembly WKJB01 (sample SAMN13198853, study PRJNA488119) | plastic metagenome | isolation source: water-polyurethane dispersion (WPUD) containing a polyether... | place: Mexico: Mexico City | collected 2016 | reverse complement strand
CGTGCGCGTCGGCGTACTCCCACGCGGCCCGGTAGCCGTCGTGATCGAGCGGGTAGTCCCCGTGCAGCTCGGGATGGAACTTGAAGCCGCGGATGCCCGGATGGGCGAAGCACCGCTCGATCTCGCGCGGGGTGAGGCCGGGGTAGTTCGGGTTGACGACGCAGTACCCGCGCAGCCTGGTGGGGTGCCTGTCGATCGCCGCGAGCGTCTCGTCGTTGCCCCGGACGATGTCGCTGGAGATGGCGGCATGCGAGGACAGCATCGTCATGTCGATGCCGAGCGCGTCCATCGCGCGCACGAGCCCGTCGGGTCCGGCGTCGGGGATGTGGAAGTTGCGGAACGCGCCCACGTGCGCGTGCGCGTCGATCAGTGGTGAGATGTCGGTCGGCGGGCGCTTGTTCCTGGTCATGGGGTGACGCCCTTCTGCGCCTCCAGCATCGCGAGGAGGTTCCCTGACGCGATCAGCGCCCGCTCCTGGTCGGAGATGCGGGCCCGGTCGAGGTGGAACCGCGCGGAACCGACGTAGCCGTGCGGCGCTCCGGATCCGAAGACCAGCCGTTCGGCGCCGAAGCGCTCGCAGAGGTCCTCGATCCCGTTGTGCACGTTGAAGCCGGACGACTGCACACGCAGTCCCGGATACCGCGACAGGAGGGGGTAGAGGTTGCGGTTGTTGCGGCCCTGGACGTCGACGAGGATCACGATCAGGTCGGGGTGGTGCTCGCACACCTCGACGATGTCGTCCCACGGCGGCTCACCCCGACGGAACAGCAGGAAGTCGAGGAAGAGCGGGATCCTCGCCCGCTCGAGCGCACTCAGCAGGGGGCCGACCGACCACTCGCGCAGGGCGAGCCGGTGGCCCGGCAGATCCACGGCGGGGAACATGCGGGCCAAGCCCACCCCGGCCGCTCGCGCTTGCGCGACGAAGTCGTCGGGGTGGGGGAACTCGTCGGTGTGGGAGGGGAGGACCGTCCACACCGGCAGGATCCGCGGGCTGTCGGCGATCTCCGTGATGAGCTGCGCGTTGCCGGTCGCCGGGTCATGCTCGCGAGCGACGGCATGATGCGCCGCGGATGCCTGGATGCCGTGCGCGTCCATCTCCGCCAGCAGCTCAGCCACATCGAGGTGCGCGCCGTTCGCGAGGCGTCCCAGGCACACGCCCGAGTCGAGGTAGGTGATATCAGTCACCGGAGGACCTCCATCGTGTGCGCGTCGAGCGCGTCGCGGTCGAGCTCGACGCCGAGTCCGGGGGCCGTGGGGCGCAGTAGGCGGCCGTCGTGGATGCGCAGCGCGTGATGGACGACATCCGTGGCGTGGTACCGGAAGCCGGCGACATCGCTGGGATGCTCCAGCTGGGGAAGCGCGACCGCGAGCTGCGCGGCCGCGGAGGTGCCGATGGCGAGTTCCGGCATGCTCCCCACCGCGACCTCCCATCCCGCCTGCGCGCACTGATCCGCGATGCGCAGGCCCGCCGCGATGCCGCCGGCCTCCGCGACGTAGATGTTCACGATGTCGCCCGCTTGCTGCGCGATCGCGAGCGCCGCGTCGCGCTCGTCCCACACGCTCTCGTCGAGCATGAGCGGGATCGAGGTCTGCGCGCGCAGGAAGGCCAGCCCCGCGAGGTCGTTCGCGGGCAGAGGCTGTTCCAGCGACCGGATGCCGACGGGCTCGAGCCTGCGCGCGATGGCGAGGGCCTCCTTCGCCGTGCGGCACGCCATGTTGAGGTCGACGCGCAGCGCGACCTCGGGGAACTCGCGCCGAAGCCGCGTCGCGATGCGCTCGATGTGCTCGCCGTCGCGCAGCCCCTTGATCTTGAGCGCGCGGAAGCCGTCTTCGACGAAGCGGCGCGCCTGGGCGAGCATGGCGTCGGCGGTTCCCGCGGATAGTGACATCGACAGCAGGACGTCATCGCGCGTGGCGCCGCCGAGGAGCGCATGGGCGGGCACGCCGAGATGCTTGCCCTGCGCGTCCAGAACCGCCATCTCGACGGCGGCGAGCGCCGTCAGCGAGTGCCGCCCGAACTGCAGGCTCTCGCGAGCGCTCGCCATGACCTGCGTGCGGTTTAGCAGGGGGAGGCCGACGATCGCCTCTCTCAGCAGGGGGGCGACCTCGACGCCGAGCCGTGCGCCGTTGCCGTGCCAGATCAGAGAGATCTCACCCAGACCGGTGACGCCGTTCTCGCACGTGAGCTCGAGGATCGCGTACTCCGAGGCGTCGATGCGTCCGAGCGCCGTGACCATCGCTTCGCGCAGGGGCACGCGAACGGGTGTCACCGTGACCCCGGTGATGCGGGGATGCGCGGGGAGATCCGCTTTCATGCCTGCTCGATTCATTATCGGTTCGTAATCATGGACAGCATACGGAGGCAAACTTTGCCGCGTCAACGACGAAGTTTCGCGAAAAATCAAACATTGACGCTCGAATTGCTCGAATGCTAACGTCGGCTAATCGCGAACGATTTATGAACACTGAACTTTGCTCGATCGAAGGAGACCGAGATGCAGCCCTCGCTGGAAAGCGACTACGCCCCCGTGGTCGACGCGCGAGATCATCACCCGACCTACGTCGAGGGCGTGCGGGCAGTCCTGCGCGCGACGACGGACGTGTGGGCGGACGAGATCCTCCGCCTGCCGGACGGGCCCACGTACGAGGCGGTCGAGCCGCTGCTGGTGCCGAGCATGCTCGCCGACCCGCTGTATCACACGCCTGTGCCGTACCTCCCGCTGACGAGCGAGATCGGACGCGACAGCTACGCACTCCACCTCGTCGACGGGAGCCACATCATCGCCGAGGGCATCCGCAACTGGCTCATCCAGGGCTGGGTGCTCCCCAACGGGGAGGAGACCGAGCTGCAGCACAAGCCGGCGCGGGTCTCCAACGACGCGCCGCGGTACTTCTTCCACGTCGGCGAGGAGGGCGAGGTCTTCGGCAGCCGGCTCGACCGGCTCGCCGAGCCCGCGTTGCACGACGGCTACCTGCCCATCCTGCAGCTCACCTACACGGCGGAGAGCGGACAGACCTTCACCAGGGAGTCGTTCGTCGCGGCCGGTCACGAGGGTCCCGTCTCGAGCTGGGTGTCCTTCCGCGCCACCGGCTCGGCGCCCGTGCGGATCGCGGTGCGTATCGACGCCCCCGAGTTCGGGCAGCTGCGAGCGGAAGGAACAGCCGTCCTCGCGGAAGGCGGCGTCGTCCTCCGCTCGAACCATCCCGTCGAACTCGACGGGGACACCGCGGTCTTCCGTCTCGACGCGGCGGAAGCGGCTCCGCTCGTGCTGGTGCTGGTCAACAGCCCGGACCCGACCGCCGCCACGATCGTCGACGAGAGCGCGTACGCGGCCGCGCACGCGCGCACGGTGGAGTACTGGAACGGCGCGCTCGAGGCGGGCAGCGGCATCCGAGTTCCCGAGAAGCGGGTGATGGATGCCTATCGCAACCTCATCTTGCAGAACCTCGTGCTGGGACACCGGTACAGCATCGGCAATCCGTACGAGCGCACGTTCCTCATGGAGGGCCATCTGGCGGTCCTGCCGCTGCTGCGGTTCGGCTACGGCCCGGCCTACCGCAAGAACCTCCAGGAGCTCGTCGACCTGACCAACGGGGCCGGCGCGGACTGGTACGAGTCCTGGGAGCGGGGGACCAAGCTCTCCGCAGCCGCGGAGTACTTCGCGCTGACCGGCGACGCCACGGTGCTCAGGGAGAACGCCCCCCGCTACCACGAGTACCTCGCGTCGCTCACCGAGATGACGGCGAGTGATCCGCTGGGGCTCCTCGCGAAGGAGCGGTACGCGTGGGACATCCCCGAGGTCGTCTACGGCACGCACAGCCAGGCCGTCGCCTGGCGGGGCATGCAGGACATCCTCCTCGCGTACCGGCGGATCGGCGACGACAGCTTCGCCCGCTATGAGGCCGCCGTCGACACGTTCGCCGAACGTCTGCGGGAATCGATCACGCGCGCTCAGGTGCAGCTCGAGGACGGGTCGCTGTTCGTGCCGGTCATCCTTGAGGATGACAGCGCCCGCGTTCCGTTCGACGTGCTCACCGCCTCGCGCCAAGGGAACTACTGGAATCTGGTCGCCCCGTACTTCCTCGCCAGCGGCATCATCCCGTCCGACGACGAGCGCCTGGCCGCGCTCCTGCGGTACATGGACAACCACGGTGCGTTCCTGCTGGGCCTCACCCGCTTCGCCGGACTGTACGAGCCGATCCCCGAGCCGGGGGAGGTGTCGCCGGGGGGCACGGCGGGGTACAAGGTCGCCGGGATCGACAACGCCTTCGGCATCGAGCCCGTCTTCGTCCTCGCCGACCTCGGGGAAGCCGACCGCATCGCCCTGGTGCTCTACGCCAAGCTCGCCCACGGGATGAGCCGGGGGACCTTCCTCGACGGGGAGGCGACGACCATCGCCCCCGTTCCCGGCGAGTACTTCCGCTCCAGCTGGTACCCGCCCAACAGCACGAGCAACGCACTGTTCCTCCTCACGATGCGGGCCGTGCTCCTGCACGAGCACGTCGACGCCCGTGCCGACCTCGCCAGGGTCGATCTCGCTCCGTCCACCCCGCGGGGGTGGCTCGCACCGGGCAACGAGATCTCCGTCACCCGGCTGCCCAGCCGCATCGGCGACGTCTCCTACACGCTTCGCACCCGCGCCGACGGGTCGGCGGTCGACGTCGCCGTCGACCTCGCCCCCGGCAGGCCTGCGGTGCCCGTTCGACTCCACCTTCGATTGCCAGTCGCCTATCGCGCCGTCGACCTCGTCGGTTCGCCGGCCGCTGTGGAGCTCATCGGCGATGCCGTTGTCCTTCCGCCGCACCAACACTCGTTCCGATTCAGCGTCGGTGTCGAGCACCCCTCCCCTTCAACACCTGATCGGAGTAACACATGAACACAGCACGTGCACGCTGGGCCGTCGCCGCGGGTGCGGCGCTGGCCCTGGGGCTGACCGCATGCGCGCCCCCCTCGACCGACCCCACCCCCGCGCCCACGGCCGGCGGCCTCAGCGGGACGCTCGAGGTCGTCAGCTACCACCCGGAGAACACCCCGCTGTACGACCGTCTCGCCGAACTGGCCGAGCAGTTCGAGGCTCAGCACGACGGGCTGACGGTGGAGATCACCTTCGGCGGCGGACCAGGCATGCCGCCGATCATGACCCGCTACCTCGCCGGCGACGCACCGGACGTGAACCCGACCCTCGGCGGGCAGTGCCCCAACGGCGAGCTGATCGAAGGCGGTCTGACGTACGACCTGAGCGACGCGCTGAAGTCCGACTTCGGTGACGGCGGCACGTGGGAGGATGCGATCCACCCGGCCGTTCGATCCCAACTGGACAGCTGGGTCGACGACAGCGTCTGCATGGCACCCGAGTCTGTCACCGTCATCCAGTTCTTCTACAACAAGAAGATCTTCGCCGAGCACGGACTGAGCGTGCCGGAGACCATCGACGACCTGATCGAGACGGCTGCCGCGCTCAAGAGCGCGGGCCAGACGCCCTTCGCGGTCACCGGCACCTTCGCCTTCTACATGCAGCTGTACTGGGACTACCTGATGCTGCGGCACGTGGGCGCGGAGGCCTACACCCACGCCATCGGCGGCGCGCAGGTCACCCGCGAGCCGATCCCCGGTGAGCGACCGCTCCTGGCAGACCTGCCCGGCGTGCGCGACGCCGCCCGCGATCTGGAGCGCCTCGTCTCCGACGGGAACATCCTCGACGGGTTCCGCAGCACGGACTTCACCGCGGCCCAGATGAGCTTCTTCCAGGGCGACGCCGCGATGATCCTGATGGGTTCGTGGCTCGTCTCCGAGATGGCCGATGCGATCCCCGAGGACTTCGAAGTCGGCACGTTCGCCTTCCCGGTCGCGACCGGCGGCGCCGGCGACCAGGCGACCACCATCGGCGGCGTTCAGGGACTCAGCGTGGCGGCGGACGCCAAGAACCCGGAAGCGGCCATCGAGTGGCTGAAGTTCATCGGCCAGGCCGATGTCCAGGCCACGTACGCGAGCGAGTTCGGAGCGATCTCCGGCTACAAGGCCGCACCCGCCCCCGAGGGCTTCGAAGCCGTCGTCGACATGCTCGCGGACGGCGAGATGCAGATGATGTACTTCGGTCTGCTCGGGCAGAGCGCCGAGATCCAGGCCGCCATCCACGAACCGCTGACCCAGCTGTTCTTCGGCCAGATTGGCGCCGACGAGATGGTCACCCAGATGTCGCAGCGTCTGGATGCGGCCAACGGCTGACCGAACCCCCTTGTCCGTGCGGGCCGGCAGGCCGGCCCGCACGGACTCCGTCCCCGGAGCACTATGAAAACGCGCAGATACGGCATCATCGACCGCCAGAAGAGGCGGATGCTCATCCCCTTCCTGCTCCCCGCGCTGGTGCTCTATGGAGCGATCACGCTCTACCCGGGGATCTCGACGTTCTACATGTCGGTGATGGATTGGGGCGGAGTCGGCGACCCCGTCTTCATCGGGCTGGACAACTTCACCCGGCTGGTCAGGGACCCGACGCTCATCAAGGCTGCGGGAAACACGTTCTTCTACGTCGTGGTGGGCGGATTCATCCTCTTCCCGCTCGCGATCACCTTCGCGCTGGCGACGAAGTCGCTTCGGCGGGGCAAGCTGTACCGCTTCCTGATCCTCGCGCCGATCGCACTGTCGGTGACGACGGCCGCGCTGCTGTGGAAGTTCGCCTTCAACCCCAACTTCGGATTCGTCGGGGACGTGTTCGCGGCGCTGGGACTCGAAGCGCTCAGCTCGTGGGAATGGCTGGGTGAGCCGTCCACCGCGCTGTTCATCGTCGTCCTCGCGTCGGTCTGGCACGGCATCGGGATTTGGATGCTGTTCTTCATCTCGGCGATCGAGCGGGTGCCCCCGGAGCTTCGAGAGGCCGCGATCCTGGACGGCGCGAACGCCTTCCAGGTGTTCCGGCACATCACCTTCCCCCTGATCTGGGAGATGACCCGCACGCTCATCATCCTGTGGATCATCCAGGCCTCGCAGGCGTTCGGCTTCATCATCGCGATGACCAACGGCGGCCCGCTCGGCGCCACCGAGGTCATCGGCACCTACCTCTACAAGCAGGCATTCGTGCAGTTCGAATACGGGTACGCCGCCGCGGTGGCGATCGTGCTGTCGCTCGTCGTCGTGACGCTGACGGTGATCTCCCGTCGCATCGGACGCCGCGGAGAAGGAGTGGAGTACTGATGTGCGGCTCCACGACGACGCGGCGCCCGGCGCCCACGCGAGTCATGTCGCGCCTGGTGCTGCACCTCGCCCTCGCCGCCTACTGCCTCGGCTCGGTCGGCGCCTTCATGTGGTACCTCATGACCTCGCTGAAGACCAACACCGAGTTCTTCTCCGAGTCTCCCTGGGCGCTGCCGGCCGACCCGCAATGGGGCAACTACCTGGACGCATGGAACAGCGGCATCGGCGGATTCTTCTTCAACAGCCTCTACGTCACGGTGCTCAGCGTCACGATCGGCCTGTTCATCTCGCTGATGGCCTCGTACGCGCTCGCGCGCATCCCGTTCCGGGGGAGCCAGGCGCTGCTCATCCTCTTCGTCGTCGGGATGATGCTGCCGGCCTTCGGAGCGCTGATCCCGCTGTATCTGCTCCTGCGCGACATCGGCCTCCTCGGGACCCTCAACGGTCTGGTCGTCGTGTACATCGCGGTGCAGATCCCGTTGAACGTCTTCCTCCTCCGCGGGTTCATGGTGTCCATGCCGCGCGAACTCGAGGAAGCCGCGTACGTGGACGGCGCCTCGCCGTTCCGCACGTTCGTGTCGGTGATCATCCCGCAGTCCATGCCGATGGTCGTAAGCCTCGCCGTGCTCAACACGCTCAACATCTGGAACGAGTTCGTACTCGCGCTCGTTCTGCTCCCGCGATCCGAGTCCTACACAGTCCCGATCGGTCTGCTCGGGCTCGCGATCCAGGCGGAGTACAGCGCCCAATGGGTGCAGCTCTTCGCCGGTCTCATCCTGACCTCGATCCCCATGCTCGTCCTCTTCGCGATCGCACAGGAGCGAATCGCGAGAGGCCTCACGTTCGGCGGCATGAAGGGGTGACATCCCCGCCCGTCGGATGCCGAGGTCTTCACCACGAAGGAGATTCCATGTCCCGATCAACCCGTGCGCGCGGCATCGCCGCGTCACTGACCGCGCTCGCGGTCGTCGGTGCCGCCGCGCTCAGCGCCGCACCGGCCGCCGCTTCCCCCGGCGGTGCTCCGGCCGCGGCATCCGTCGCCGTGCAGGAGCCGCCGCTGGCGGATCGCGCAGACTTCATCTTCTTTCCCATGACGGTCTTCGTCGACCCGGTGGTCAAGGAGGCGTACTACGACTACCTCAAGGGGTTCGACGTCTGCCTCTCCAACGGGTACGCCGTGTGGGAGGGCGAGGAGCTCGACGAGCTGCAGGCAGCGGGATGCGAGTTCTTCATCTACCGGTGGTTCAACGGCTATTACGAGAGCGAGCTGGACCCCGACAACATCTACTACGGCCAGTTCCCTCACGTGCAGGCGATCTTCCACGAGATCAACGCCCACCCGGAGTGGCTGCTGAACCCGGGTGACCCGCAGTCGGGCAGCGGCGCCGTGTACCCCGCGTACTTCTACGACTACATGAACCCGGAGTTCCGTGAGTTCTTCGTCGACGCGATCGTCGACCGCCTCGACGAGAGCGGATACAACGGCGTCTTCTTCGACTACATCGGCGGCTGGGCCCTTCCGCCGCAGATCATCGAGCACTGGAACACCATCTATCCGGACACGTCGTACGACGAGGCCGCCGAGGGCTTCCTGGCCGAGCTCCGCGCCGCTCTGGGGGAGGACCGCCGCATCTTCGGGAACCAGGCCTATCGCCTCCCGAACGCGCACGACATCTACCAGCACATCGACTACGACGTCACCGAGAGCTACGGCACCACTTTCATCTGGGGCGCCGAGACCGACATCTACGTCGAGGGCGCCGGCATGACGCACATCTTCGAGACCTTCTTCCGGCCGTGGGACGGCGAGGCCGGCTACCGCAGCTACATCGAGTGGCCGCGCAGCGTCACCGCCGGTCAGCCGGTGGAGTTCTTCGAGATCAACTACCTGCAGGCGCGCTACGAGCCGACCGGCGCCACCGCGGTCGTCGACGGCGTCGAGGTGCCGGTGTTCGCGCCGACAAAGGACCGCCACGCCGTCTACTACGGCTACGCGCTGTCCTCGATCATGGGCATCGCCCCGTTCGCGAGCGACTGGTACTCCGTCGTGAGCGGTCTGGACGACGTGTACTTCACCGACCTCGGGGAGCCCGTGGAGGAGAGCTACCGTGAGCTCGACGACCAGGTGATCCGCTACTTCGAGAACGGCTTCGTCGTCGTCTCCCGCGGAACCGACGGCATCGTCGTCGAGCCCGACACGTCGATGATCCCGGCGGGCGCGACGCTGTGGGATTCGTACGCGTCGGCACCCGCGCAGGTCGAGGCCGACGGAAGCGTCGTGATCGGTCCCGAGATCTACGAGGCCACGGGCAACGCCTATCCCTCCGGTCGCGTGTTCCTCTACGCGCAGGGTCCGGCGCCGGCGTGCGACGTCACCCTCACGGGGACGCACACGGGCGGACTGGTGGTCTCGGAGGGCATCACCTGCCTGGACGGCGCGGCGGTCAAGGGCGGCGTCACGGTCGAGGCCGGCGCCTCGCTGGTCGCGACGGCCTCGACCATCCGGGGCGGACTGACCGCCTCGGGTGCGGCGTCGCTCACCGTCACCGGGACCGAGATCAAGGGCGGGGTCAAGATCACCACGACCGCCGGTCCGGTCGCTCTCACGGGGAACACCATCACGGGCGCGACGCGCATCAGCGACAACGCGGGGGGTGTCGTGCTCAGCGGCAACACCATCTCGGGTTCGCTGCAGTGCTCCGGCAACCTTCCGGCGCCGTCGGATGGCGGTGACGCCAACCGCGTCACCGGTGCGGCTCACGGACAGTGCGGAGGCTGGTGACACGTGATCGATGAGTTCGCTGCGGCGACGTCGACATTCCCGGACGGATCGCGCTTCCGCATCGAGATCCCCAGTGTGGAGGGTCCGAGGTGCATGGAACGCGTCCTGGCTGAAGCCGCGCGGCATGACGTCCCGGTGGCTCGCGTGTCGCAAGGGAGCGGAATCGAGCTCCTGACCGATGCCGAGATCTCCGAGATGGTTGCGATGGGAGCGGGCGAGGGCGTGGAGGTCTGTCTCTTCGCCAGACCCGCGGCAGCGTGGGATGTCTCTGCGGTGGCTCGAGCGGCGGCGGGCGCGGCATTCGCGTCCGCCGCCCGCGGGGCCGCGCACGTCGCCGCAGCGATCTCGCAGATCCAGCGGGCGGGCGCGTTGGGCGTGCGCAGCGTGCTGATCGCCGACATCGGGGTGCTGGCGCTGTTCGGCCGGCTCCGCGCCGAGGGGGTCATCCCGCCGGACATGCAGGCCAAGGTGTCCGTCATGCTCGCCGTCGCCAACCCCGAGACGGCGCGCGTGCTCGTCGACCTCGGCGCCGACACCGTCAACGTGTCGCCGGACCTCACCGTCGACCAGATCGGCGAGGTGCGCGAGGCGATCGGCGACGCGCCGATCGACATGTACATCGAGTCGCCCGACGACATCGGCGGCTTCGTGCGCTATCACGAGGTCGCGGAGGTCGTGCGGCGCGGTGCGCCCGTGTATGTGAAGCTCGGCCTCCGCAATGCCCCGATCATCTATCCGTCGGGAACCCACCTGGAGGAGACCGCGGTGCGGCTGAGCGCCGAGCGGGTGCGGCGCGCGCGCATCGCCCTGGACGCCCTCGAGCGGCAGGGCGTGACGCGGGACCTGATGTCCGGCCCCGGTGCCACCGGGCTCGCAATCCCCGTGGAGGCGTGACATGCGGACGAGCCTGTACTGCTTCGCCGTCGATCTGGTCGGGGAGGGCGTCGGGAGCGTGGCGCGGCGTGCGCGCGACGCCGGCATCGACGACCTCACGGTCGCCGCGGTCTACCACGAGGCGCGCGACTACTTGCCCCATCACCCGCGGATCCGGGTGCACTACGCCCGCCCGGGGGTGGCGTTCCGGATCGAGGAAGAGCTCTATCCTGCGCACGTGCGCCCCGCGCCCCTCCTCGAGGCGTGCGAAGGCCGGGACCTGCTGGACGAGCTCGCGCGAGAGGACACCGGCCTGGAGGCATGGGCCGTCTATCTCCACAACGACGGGCCCCCCGGACAGGTCGGCGGCGTGCGCAATGCGTGGGGCGACGAGCATCAGGGCCTGCTCTGCGCTGCCCACCCCGAGGTGCGCGGCTATGCGCTGGCGCTGACCGTCGACCTGTGTCGCCCCGGCGTGCGCGCGATCAACGCGGAGGTGCTGCACTACCTGCCGTTCGAGCACGGGTTCCACCACGAGCGCCGGTTCGCGCCGCTCACGCGCTTCGAGCGCCTGCTGCTGTCGCTGTGCTTCTGCGAGGCCTGCGTGGCGCTCGCCACGGACGCCGGCATCGATGCCGACGCGCTTCGCGCGACGGTGAAGGCGACGGTCGGCACGGGCGCCGAAGTGGACGAGTGGTCCCGATCAGCGGTGGGAGCCGCCCTGGAGGGATTGGACGCCTACCTCCGGCTGCGGGAGCGCACGGTCGCCGGACTCGCCCGGGACTGCGCGTCCGCCGCCGCCGCGCGGGGCGTGTCGTTCGCGGTTCTCGACGTGTCCGCCGGTATCGCCGGCTGGGCGGACGGCGTCTCGGACGGCCCGCTGGGCGCGGAGCTCGGGTGGGAGCTGGGCCTGGACGTCGGGCTCCTCGAAGAGGGGCGCCTTCTCGCGGTGCCGTACACGTCGGATCCGGAGCGCGTACGAGCGGAAGTGGAGGCGTATCAGAAGGCGGCGGACGTGCCGGTCGACGTGCTGCTGCGCCCGATGTGGCCGGACAGCGGGTCCGTCGAGGATCTGTCGCGCAAGGTCGCGATCTGTCGTGCGCTCGGGGTCGGCCGGCTCGGCTTCTACCACTACGGCATGATGCCGCTCGATGCCCTCGACCGGGTCAGGGCGTCGCTGGCCCCAGGGGCCTGAGCGCCGCGATCAGGGCGAGGCGAGCGCGATCTCGCGCAGCACCTCGGCGAGGGCGTCGGTGAGGACCTCGATGCAGGAGGCGCCGGCATCCGCGTCCGCCGATGCGGCGGGGTCGCTCACCAGCCCCATCCGATCCACCCACCGGTGCGACTCCACGTACGTCCCGGCGGGGGAGGGAAGGCTCACGCGGATGCCGGCGCGCGGCGTCGCGGAGACGAGCTCCGGATGCAGGGCGAGAAGCAGGGACGTCTCGAATGCTCCCGCGTGGCCGGGCACCGGGTAGTCGTCTCGGGAGTGCGCGCGCAGCGCCTCGCCGCCGACGGTCCAGTAGCTGGCCGCCGCCGCGAGGACCGTGTGCTCCAGGCACACGTTGCGCACCGCCTGGCGGATGATGTCGTCGTTGCCGCCGTGGCCGTTGAGGATCACGATGCGCTGACAGCCCGTGACGGCGAGGGAGGACATGAGCTCGGTGAGCACGCGAAGCGCGGTCTCGGCGGACAGCGACATCGTCCCGGCGTGGGGCAGGTGATGGTGGGATGCGCCGTAGGGGATCGTGGGAGCGACGAGGACGGGCTCCTCGCGCGTCGTCGCGCGGCGCGCAGCGCGCGTCGCCAGTTCGTCGATCACGATGTGGTCGGTGCCCACGGGCAGATGATCCCCGTGCTGCTCGGTCGCCCCGATCGGGATGACGACCGTGGCGGCCGGCACCAGGCCGGCGAGTTCCGGGTGACGGTGCTCCGCCCACCGGACACGGGGCGGGACGAGTGACGGACCGGGCATATCCACCTCCGATTTAGATGCGAACTAAGTGTACACAGCGTCCAATGTCTGCAAAACGCTTGCAATAGTCCGGGAACTCGTCCAGACTGACGACAGCCGCGCCAGTCCGCGCGCGGGCCACTGCGACCTGAAGGAAGAACGGTGAACTCCGACCTCCGCCCCCTACGCGCAGGCATCATCGGCTGTGGACGGATCGCAGGATCCATCCAGGACGAGGTGCTGCATCGCCCGGACTTCCGCGCGCTGCCGTACGGCCACGCGCCCGCGTATCAGCAGGCGCGCGGCGTCGAGCTGGTGGCGGCGGCCGACCCGCAGGATGGGGTGGCCGACGCCTTCGCCCGGCGCTGGGGAGTCCCCTCCGCGTACCGGTCTCTCGACGAGATGCTCGCGGCGGAGCATCCGGACATCGTCAGCATCTGCGCTCCCTCGCGCCACCACACCGAACTCTTCCTCGCGGCAGCGGAGCACCCCTCCGTCCGGGGAATCTACCTCGAGAAGCCGGTGGCGCTGAGCCTCGGAGACGCGGCGCGCATGCGTGCGGCGGCCGCCGCATCCGGCGTGGTGGTCGTGGTGAACCACTTCCGCACGTTCGATCCCGTGTGGCGGCAGATCCGGCGGCTGATCGTCGCGGGCCACCTCGGCGAGATCCGTGCCGTCCAGGTGCGCTGGGTCGAGGGGTGGTCGTTCGGTGGAAGCCACCTGTTCGACCTGCTGCGTCATCTGCTCGACGAGACGCCGGTCAGTGTCTACGCGGTCAGCGACGACGACCCGCACGGCGACAACGGGGGCACGGCGCTCCTGCGCTACGAGAGCGGCGTCACCGTCGGCGTCACCATGCCGCTCGACGCCCCCGGCACCGAGATCGTCCTCTACGGCACGGCCGGGCGCATCGTCGTCGACGAGCACGGCCCCAAGATCTTCCGCCGCCGGGATGGCCTCGAGATCCTCGAGCCGTTCCCCAGCACCATGCACTGGACCTCCGGCATGGTCACCGCCGTGGAAGAGCTGGTCGCCGCCGTCCACACGGGGTCGGCGGTCTCGTCGGACCTCGAAGCGGGGATCTCCGCCCTGGAGATCGCGGTGGCGATCAACCGATCCGTCGCCTCCGGCCTGCCCGAGCGCTTCCCCGTCGCAGACGACACCTGGATCGTCCCGTCCATCTAGCATCCGCGGGCGCACCGGACCCGCATAAGGAGGTATCCCGCATGTCCACTGTCGGTGTCGGAATCGTCGGTACAGGCATGATGGCGCGCATCCATGCGGCCGTCGTCGCCGACTACCACCGGAGCACCCTCGCCGGGTGGTCGAGCCGTACCGCGGAATCCGCCGCGAGACTCGACGATCCCCTCGGCGCCCCCGTGTACCTGGGGCTCGACGCGCTCCTCGCGGCGCCGGACGTCGACGCCGTCATCGTCGCGACGCCGGATCATCTCCACGCGGATGCCGCAGTCGCCGCCGCTGAGGCGGGCAAGCACATCCTCGTCGAGAAGCCGCTCGCCACGACGTCGGCGGACGCGCGGCGGATCCGCGACGCCGCGCGCGCGTCCGGCGTGATCGCCACGACGCTGTTCAACCAGCGCTGGGTCCCGGGCGTCTGGGAGGCCCGCCAGCTCACCAAGGGCGGTGCGCAGGGGAAGCCGCAGTTCGCGTACGCGCGCAAGAACGACACGATCAACGTCCCGACCGAGATGATCGCGTGGGCGTCGGACACGACGCCGTCGTTCATCCTCTCCGGGCACGACCTCGACATCATCCTGTGGTGCCTCGAGGACCGCGTGGTCGAGGTGTACGCGACGGCCGTGCACGGTGTCCTCACCGGGCGGGGTATCGACACCCCCGACGCGATCCTCGCGCAGCTCCGTCTGGAAGGGGGAGGGGTCGTCACGCTCGAGACGTGCTGGACGCTCCCCAACAGCTTCCCGTCCGTCTGCGACTCCTTCATCCAGCTGTTCTACGAGCGTGCCGTGCTCCGCCTGGACCGGCTGTCGGATCAGCTGGAGGTCGCCGATGCCGACGGCTACCGGTACCCGGGCACGATGCTCGTCAACAGCGTCGGCGGTCGACCGAACGGGTCGGTCGCGGCGGCGATCAAGGACTTCGTGGACGCCGTCGCCGATGATCGGGAGCCGCTCATCGACATCGACGACTCGGTGCACGTCACCGACGTGCTGGCGGCGATCGACGCCTCCTGGCGGTCGGGCGTGGCGGTGCGCGTCGTCGCGGAGGAGGACTGAGAGTGGCCGCCGAGACCGCCCGTGCCCTGCCCACTCCCGTCGGCGCCTACTCGCTCGTGCGCCGCGCCGGGTCGCTCGTCTACACCGCCGGGATCGCGCCGCTGGACCCGGAAAGCGGTGCCGTGCGGGGCGAGGACGTCGCGACGCAGACCGGTCACGTCATCGACACGCTCGAAGCGCTCCTCGCCACCGAGGGCGCACGGCTGGCGGACGTCGTGAAGTCGACGGTGCATCTGGCCTCGCTGGACGACTTCGCGCAGTTCGACGCCGTCTACCGGCAGCGGTTCCCCGAGCCGTACCCCGTCCGAACCACCGTGGGCTCGACCCTGCGGGGGTTCCTCGTCGAGATCGACGTGGTCGCCCACGTCCCCGTGACGGCGGCCTGATCCGGGGGTATCCTGGTCGGCTCCGCCTCGGCGCACAGACGCGTCACGGAGCGGATGGGGAACCGGACCGTGGGATACATCGACATCAACGGCGTCTCGTACGCCCTGCCCGATGGGCGGCCGCTGCTCGACGACGTCGCCTTCCGGGTCGGGGAGGGCTCGACGACCGCGCTCATCGGCGCGAACGGCGCCGGAAAGACGACCCTGCTGCGCATCGTCCGCGGTGAGGAGGCGCCGCACGCGGGCTCGGTGTCGATCTGCGGCGGACTCGGCGTGATGGACTAGTTCGTGGGCCACGGCGCCGCCGGGCAGACCGTGCACGACCTGCTCGTCTCGGTCGCGCCCGAGCGGCTGCGCCGGGCGGCGGTCGAGCTCGCGGCCGCCGAGGAGGCGATTATCGAGCGGGACGAGCTCGACGCGCAGATGCGCTACGCCGCGGCGCTCGCCGACTACGCCGAAGCGGGCGGGTACGAGCACGAGACGGTGTGGGATGCCTGCTGCACGGCCGCGCTCGGCATCCCCCCTTCCCGTGCCCGGTTCCGGGAGCTCGCGACCCTCTCGGGCGGGGAGCAGAAGCGGCTCGCGCTCGAGGCGCTGCTGCGCGGACCCGACGAGGTGCTGCTGCTCGACGAGCCCGAGAACTATCTCGACGTCCCGGGCAAGCGCTGGCTGGAGGAGCGTCTGCGCGAGACGCCGAAGACCGTCCTGCTGGTCTCGCACGACCGCGAGCTCCTCGCTCGAGCGGCGGACCGCATCGTCACGCTCGAGGTGGGCGGAGCGAGGAGCACCGCGTGGGTGCACGGCGGCGGGTTCGCGAGCTACCACCGGGCGCGCGAGGAGCGGATGGCGCGCCTCGACGAGCTCAAGCGCCGGTGGGACGAGCAGCACGCCAAGCTCAAGGCGCTCGTGGCCGACCTCAAGGTCAAGGCCGCGGCCAACGACGGGTTCGCCTCGCGCTATCGCGCCGCCCAGACGCGGCTGCGCTGGTTCGAAGAGGCCGGGCCGCCGCAGGAGCGGCCTCCCGAGCAGGACCTGGACGTGCGGCTCCGGGGCGCGCGCACGGGTCGCCGCGCCGTGGTCGCGACGGCGCTGGAGCTCACGGGGCTCATGAAGGCGTTCGACCTCGAGGTCTGGTACGGCGACCGCGTGGCCGTGCTCGGCTCGAACGGGTCGGGCAAGTCGCACTTCCTGCGTCTGCTCGCACGGGGCGGCACCGACCCCGACGGGCTGCTCGGGCACATCACGGAGGCGGGTGCGGCGCTCGACCCGGTCGCCCACACGGGCCGTGCGGTGCTGGGGGCCCGCGTGGTGCCCGGGTGGTTCGCGCAGACGCACCGCCACCCGGAGTTCGCCGGACGCACCCTGCTCGACATCCTCCACCGCGGCGACGACCGTCGCGCCGGACTCCCGCGCGACGCCGCGAGCTCGGCGCTGGACCGGTACGGGCTGGTCCGCCAGGCCGAGCAGACGTTCGACCGGCTCTCGGGCGGGCAGCAGGCCCGGTTCCAGATCCTGCTGCTGGAGCTGTCGGGCGCGACCCTGCTGCTGCTAGACGAGCCCACCGACAACCTCGACCTCGTCTCGGCGGAGGCCCTCGAGGACGCCCTCCGCCGCTTCGACGGGACGGTGCTCGCCGTGACGCACGACCGCTGGTTCGCGCGGTCGTTCGACCGCTTCCTGGTGTTCGGCGCCGACGGAGCAACTCGCCGATGATGCCGATGGTGTCGACGACGCTCACAACGTCTTCCAGGGCGACGTGTGCCGGTTCATAGTGTCATGCCGTCGAGTCGGTATCCCATGCCGGGTTCGGTGAGCAGGTGCTGGGGGTTCGCGGGGTCGTCCTCGAGCTTCCTGCGGAGTTGGGAGACGTAGAGACGAAGGTAGCCGGTGTCTTCGGCGGTGCCCCAGATGGTGGTGAGGATGGTCTGGCGGGTGACGAGTTTTCCTGCGTTGCGGATGAGGATCTCGATGAACTGCCACTCCGTGGGGGTGAGGCGGATCTGCTTGGTGCCGTCAGGCGTTTCCCTGGTGACACTGTGCGCGGCGAGGTCGATGGTGACAGGGCCGAGATGCACGACCGGGGCGGCCGGTTCTTGCGGGAGACGGCGGGTGAGGGCGCGAATACAGGCGAGGAGCTCTTCAACCGAGAAAGGTTTGGTGATGTAGTCGTCTGCGCCCGCGTCGAGCGCTTCGACCTTGTCTGCGGCACCGGCTCGGCCGGAGACGACGAGGATGGGTGCCTGCGCCGCCGACGCGGGACGACCGTGTTCGTCGACCCCGACACATGGCGTCCGCACGAGGACCAATTCGCGGCACTCGCGTCGACGACGCCCGTCTCCGCAGAACGAATCAGGGAACTTGGAGCGACGAGTCACGCAGAGGCGCGCGTGGGGCCCGCCGAGTCGTTGGGCGCCAGGCCACGGCGAGCGAGCATCCGAGCGGCCGCGCGCGGAACCGCCCATAGGTCGCTGAAGCTTCGCCGCGATGCTCTGCTGCACGTCCCGACGGCACACCTTCCGGGCATCGTGATCACCGAGCTCAAGCACATGGCATCGGTGCCCAACCCCGAGTTCTTTCGCAAGCAAGCAGAGCGGTTCAGCACCTTCGGGACGCCACGCCTGGTCACCAGCTTCGAGCACGACGAGCACGAGCTGCGGCTACCACGGGGCTTACCGACGAAACCGTGGCGCTCCTCGCGGATGCGGGATTCCAGGCAGCGATCGAGGCAACAGCGACGGCACAGACACGTCTGGAACTGACATTCACGGGGCAGCTGCGAGAGAAGCAACAGGAAGCCGTCGACGCGCTCCTCGCACATGACACCGGAGTGCTCGTTGCACCGCCCGGGGCGGGCAAGACGGTCATGGCCTGCGCGCTCATCGCCGAGCGCGCCAGGCCGACGGCGATCCTCGTGAACCGGGCCGAACTGCTCACACAGTGGCGTGAGCGTCTTCAGCAGTTCCTCGGCCTCACCGACAAGCAGATCGGACAGCTGGGAGCCGGGCGTCGGAAGCGGCGTGGTGTCGTGGACCTGATCATGATGCAGTCCGTCTCGCACCGGAACGCCGACCCTGCGGTGCTGGAAGAGTACGGGCAGATCATCGTCGACGAGTGCCATGCCGTCGCAGCTCCCGCGACCGAGGCCGCCCTGCGTAATGTCAGCGCACGCTACTGGGTCGGGCTGACAGCGACCCCCTACCGTGCCGATCAGATGAACGGCCTGATCACGATGCAGTGCGGGCCGGTGCGGCACGTGCTCGACTCTCAGGAGCGAGCGGAGCGCAAGCTGATCGTCCACGAGACGACCTTCCGCACGGACGAGCCCGGGACAGACGGGCCGTCTATCCAAGCGATCTACTCGGAGCTCGCCGCCGATCCCGAACGCAACGCGATGATCGCCCGGCACATCAATGAGGCGGTCGCCCAGGGGCGGACGTGCCTCGTCCTGACGAACAGGCTCGAGCATCTCGACGCGCTCGCAGATGCATTGAAGGGATGCGCGGCGCCAGTGGTCGGGCTCCATGGGGGCCTCCCCACCGCGGAACGCCGAAGCATTAGATGTACCCGGCCATGACTTTGGTGCCCGTTTGAGCTTGTGAAGGGGAGGACCTCCGGCGCTTAGTGGAGATATCTGACGTCTCTACGACCACACGGAGGTCCTCGTGTCTCACGCTAATGCTCGACTGACGGTTCACGGGCGGCGGCTCATCATCCGCCGCCGGAGCGCGGGGTGGGCACAGGCTCATATCGCGGCGGCGATGGGCTGTTCGCGCAAGACGGTCCGCTATTGGATCGCGAGGTTCGACGCGGAGGGCGAGGCTGGCCTTGCCGATCGGTCGACGCGTCCGCTGACGTCTCCAGCGCGGGTTCCGGTCGAGGTCGAAGCAGAAGCGGTCCGGTTGCGTCAGAGCGAGCGGCTCAGCCGTGATGAGCTCGCCGAACGGGTCGGCGTGTCACCTCGGACGGCGTCGCGGATCATCGCCCGCAACGGGCTTCCGCCGTTGTCGGCGTTGGATCCGATGACCGGGGAGGTGATCCGTTCCTCGAAGCAGACCACGATCCGCTATCAGCGGGAGCGGCCCGGAGAGCTGGTCCACATGGACGTGAAGAAACTCGGACGCATCCCCGACGGCGGCGGCTGGAAGGCGCTGGGCCGAGGCGCCGGCGACAACCGCGATCGCAAGCACGGCACCGGCTACGACTACGTCCACTCCCTCGTCGACGACTGCACCCGATTGGCCTACTCCGAGATCCTCGACGACGAGAAGGGCACCACCTGCGCTGGCTTCCTCGCCCGAGCCCTGGACTACTTCGCCTCCCACGGCATCACCCGAGTCGAGCGGCTGATGACCGACAACGCCTGGGCCTACAAATGGTCGCTACGAGATATCTGCAAGGCCCGCGGCGACATCAAACAGGTGTTCATCAAGCCTCACTGCCCCTGGCAGAACGGCAAGGTCGAACGCTTCAACCGAACCCTGCAAACCGAGTGGGCCTACCGGCGCCCCTTCGCCTCGAACGACGAGCGCACCGCCGCCCTTGACCCCTGGCTCCAGCACTACAACACTGAACGACGCCACTCAGCCCTCGGAGGACAACCCCCGCTCAGCCTGCTGGCACCAAAGAGCTGACCGGGTACAATTAGAGCGTCTCTCAACGAGATGGAAGCACGGCAGCAGCCATACGTGCTCCTCGCCATCGACAAGGTCGCCGGCGAAGGGCTCGATCTCCCGGCGCTTAACACGCTGTTCCTGGGAGTTCCGGTCTCCTTCAAGGGGCGAGTGATCCAGCAGATCGGACGCATCACCCGCGGGCATGATGCCAGTCACCTCCCCGCCACCGTTCATGACTACCGCGACATGTACGTACCGCTTCTGGAACGCATGTACTCCCGACGACGGCGCATCATGGCGAAGGAGGGCTTCGTGACGGCGGGGCCCTCCGAAGAGGAGTAGGTGCCGTTCATCGACGAGGACGCAGTACCCGTCTGATCGTGGATTCGCTCACTCCGTACATCTCCATCAGCTCGCGTCGGGTCGCCCCGCTGGCGAACAGACGCCGAGCCTCGGCCTTCTGCTCCTCGCTCAGGGCTGCGCGCTTCGACTTGGCGGTGAGGTCGAACCCGGCGCGCCGGAGCGTGTCGCGGACGGTGTTGCGGCGCACGTTGTACCGATTGGCAAGCTCATACGTGGATGCTCCGGCCTCATAGTCATCGATGATGAGACTCACGACCGATCGATGCAGTGCGTTTTGCTGGGGGATTGGCCGGTCATCCGCTTCCCGCGTCGAGCCTCGCGCAGTGGCCAGGAGTTCGGCCAGTTCCGCGGTTCTCCGCCCTTGTTGGCAGTAGTTTCGTAGCACCCCGACAGAACGGATGAGGGTCGCCTTCGGGCGGCCCTCTTCGTCGTCGGGGGAGTCAGCCGGCGACGCGGCAGAGCACGACCGCCCGGGTGCCGATCCGGAACGACTCGAGGGGCCGTCGCCCGCCGCTCAGAGGTACCTTGCGGCCGCGGGCCGCCACGGCGATCACCGTGCCCGCGTCGAGCACCTCCTCGAGCGAGTCCAGCATGCCGTCGAGGCCGCGGGCCGCCTCCGGGCCGCGCCACGGCGTCTGCTCGCCGTAGGGGACGTCGGTGATCACGACGTCGGGCCGCCTCCCGTCGAGCGCGCCCTGCAGCTGCGCGGGGTCGAAGACGTCGGCCTGGGCGACGCCGCGATCGGACAGGGCGCCGCCCGCGGCGAGCCTGCGCCCGAGCCGCCGCGCCGCGTCGGCGGCATCCAGGTAGGCGGGCTTGCCGAGGCGCGCGGCCCGGGTCTGCAGCTCCTCCGCGCGCGCCGTCAGGGCGGCGCCGCTCAGCAGGCCGATGTTCTTCCCCGCGAGCTCGAGCGCCGCGGGGTCGACGTCGGTGCCGAGCACGCCCGCGATCCGGTCCGGGTGCAGGAGGGTGACGGTCGCGAGGAGGTGGGCGCTGCCGCAGCACGGGTCCCACACCCGGGCGGCGCGCGTCGAGGTGTGCGCGAGCGCGCGCTGGAACATCTCGCTCGCGAGACGCGCGGGGAAGGCGGGGAACCCGGGGGCGGAGTGGAGCACGCCTCCGGAGAGGTCGGCGTAGCTCTCCCGCGTGACGGCGTAGCGATAGGCCATGCCCGCCCGCCTACTTTCGGCCGCGCTGCCGGGCGGCCTCGTAGAGGGTGATCGAGGCCGCGCTCGCGGCGTTGAGCGAGCTGGCGGCACCGCCGATGGGGATGCGCGCGACGACATCGCAGGCGGCGCGCCAGCCCGCGCTGAGACCCGCGGTCTCGTTGCCGATCGCGAGCAGGGCCGGGCCCGTCAGATCCAGGTCGGCGATGTCGTCCGAGCCGTGCTCGTCGGTGCCCACGATGGTCAGGGGGACGCCCGCGGCGCGCTGCTCCTCGACCCACGCGAGCACTGGCTGATGAGAGCTCTGCCGGACCACCGGCCGCGCGAACAGCGACCCGGTCGAGGCGCGGACGGCCCTCGGGTCGTACGGATCGGCACCGTGCCCCGTCACGATCATGCCGGACCCGCCGAAGGCGTCCAGCGAGCGGATGATCGTGCCGATGTTGCCGGGCAGGGAGGGGCGGTCGAACGCCACCCCGAGGAACGCGGGGCCCACGGGGATGCGGGACAGCCGGTCGGCGGGGAGCTCGACGACCGCGATGAGCTCGGGGGAGCCCTCGTCCCTGTCGCCTAGCCGATGCAGGAGCTCGGGCGCGACGGCCACCCGCTCGCCGCCCGACCGCTCGATCGCCTGCACGGCCCAGCTCGACAGCTGCCGCTCCGCGTCGTAGAGCATCGCACGGATCCGCCAGCCGTTGTCGAGCGCGAGGCTGATCGGGCGCACACCGTGCACGAGGAACTCGCCGGCCCGCTGCCGCTTGGTGCGGTTGTGGAGCAGAGCCTCCCACTGCTGGAATCGTGCATTCGGGCGGGAGACGCGCAGCCCCGGCGACGGCGTCGCGCTCGCCCAGGCGCTCGGGGATGGTCGGCCCCGGGTGCGGACGGCTGTCCGTTCGATCATCCGGGCGTCAGACATGGTGACCTCCAGGGTGCGCGGCGCACCGGGGCCTCCGCCCGACAATCGGAGACCGATCCGGTCGGGTCCGGCCCCGGGTCGCCGCCGAGTGCACGCAGAATGGAGGAGGGAGGCACGGTGATCACGGAGCTGAACAAGCTGATCGAGCACGTCGAAGCGCATCTGTCCGACGAGCTCGACGTCGGCGCGCTCGCCGCGTCCTTCGGCACCACCGAGTACCACCTGCGGCGCATGTTCGCCTCGCTGGCCGGCATGCCGTTGTCCGAGTACGTGCGCAGGCGGCGGATGACGGTCGCCGCAGCCGACGTGATCGCGGGCGATCCGCTGCTCGAGGTCGCGGTCCGGTTCGGCTACGGCTCGGCCGAGGCCTTCGGACGCGCGTTCCGGGCGGTCCACGGCGCTGGGCCCGCCGACGTGCGCGCCAACGGCGGCCCCCTCCGGTCGCAGCCGCAGCTCGCGCTGCAGCTGACCGTCCACGGCGAGACGCCGCTCGAGACACGCATCGTGGATCGGCCCGCGTTCCGGCTCGTCGGCCACGCGGCACGTGTTCCGCTCGTCCACCGCGGCGCGAACCCCCGCATCGCGGCGCACATCGCGTCCCTGCCCGCGCACGAGCACGCGCGGCTCAAGGCCCTCGGCGACACGGAGCCGCACGGGCTGCTCCAGGTGAGCGCGGATGTCGACCCGGACTACGCCGAGGGGAGCGAGCTCACCTACCTGCACGGCGTCGCCCAGGACGTCGCGTCGAAGGCCCCCGACGACCTCGACGTGATCGAGGTCCCCGCCGGCGCGTGGGCCGTCTTCCGGGCCTCGGGGCCGTACCCGGCCGCTCTGCAGGACACCTACGCGGCCTCCGCGCGCGAGTGGTTCCCGTCGAACCCATGGCGCCTGCGCGCGGGGCCCTCGATCGTGGCGGTCCTCGACCGCGCCGACGACTTCAGCTCCGCGACGACCGAGCTGTGGCTGCCGATCGAACGCGAGCGCGCGTAGCGGCGTGCCACGCGCGAGGACGCGTCCCCGGGGTCAGAGCTCGCGGATGCGGGCCGCGATCCGCTCCACGACGTCCGGGCTGAGCGCGACGAAGCGCACCTCCTCGACGGACGTCTCGGCGGCGGCGACGGTGCCCACGGCGGTGTCGATCGCGTCGTCGAGCGGCCACCGGTAGACGCCTGCGCTCACGAGCGGGAACGCGATCGTCCGGACGCCGAGCCCGTCGGCGACCTCGAGCGAGCGCCGATAGCAGGAGACGAGCAGTGAGCGGTCGCGCTCGCCGGAGCCGTGGTCGGGGCCGACGGTGTGGATCACCCAGCGCGCGGGCAGCTCGCCGCCCGTCGTCCAGCCGGCGTCGCCCGTCGCAAGACCGTCGGGGAAGCGGCGGATGCAGTCCTCCAGGATCGCGGGACCTCCCGCGCGGTGGATGGCGCCGTCGACGCCCCCTCCGCCGCGCATCGCGCGGTTGGCGGCGTTGACGACCGCGTCGACCTGCTGCTCGGTGATGTCGCCCTGGACGACGGTGATCCGTGCCATAACTCCAGTGTGGCGCGGACCGCTCAGCCCGCGAGGGCGTCGCGCAGCGAGGCCGCGTCCGCGATGCGGCGCTCGTCGACGTCGAGCGTCTCCTCGCTGTCGACGGGCGTCGCCACCCAGCCGACCTCGCGCAGGCGGTCGGCCGAGGTCGCGTACGACTCGCCCCACAGGAAGACGCCGGGGAACACCTCGACGGCCGAGACGGCGCTGCCGCCGAAGTCGATGCGGTGCGTCACGCGCAGCCGGTGCACGCGCGCGCCCGTCTCACCGGGCGCGGTCGGTGCGAGGGCCGGGGGTCGGGTCGGCGCGGGGATGAGGGCGAGCATGTCCGGCGGGACGGCGCGACGCCCCGAGACGGGACCGGCCGGAGCAGCCGGGCGCTCGATCGGGGGCGCCGCGGGCGGGACGGGCCCCGCCGTGGCCGCCGCCGCGAGGTTGGCACGCGCCGCCGCGGCCT
>WKJB01000104.1_pt1 | contig 24502 bp, 26 predicted proteins | sample 5403331 | NCBI WGS metagenome assembly WKJB01 (sample SAMN13198853, study PRJNA488119) | plastic metagenome | isolation source: water-polyurethane dispersion (WPUD) containing a polyether... | place: Mexico: Mexico City | collected 2016 | reverse complement strand
CCCCCCCCCCCCCCCCCCCCCCCCCCCCCCCCCCCCCCCCCCCCCCCCCCCCCTGCTCATGGTTCCTCCTCGAACAGATGTGGACACTGTGCACATCGTGTCCGACATCCACCAGGGAGTCAGGCGATCGTTCGGTCGTCGCGGAGCGCTCGGCGCGCGGTGATGAGCCACCCGGTCGCGGCGGATGCGCCGGCCACGGGTGCGAGGAGCGCGGCGAGCGGGATGACGAACCCGGCCCCCATGACGGCGTCCCCCGACCACGAGGTGGCGCCGATCAGCAGTCCGACGATCGCGCCGCCGATGAGCGACGCGGCGGCGCCGAGCGCGAAGTAGCTCAGCAGGTGCGGCCAGAGGCTTCGCCGGTGACGGAGGGCGCGACCGATGCGCTTCGCGACGGGTGCGAGCGCGAATCCGGCGAGCGCCGTGGTCGGCACGATGCCGAGGAGCCATCCGGCGACGATGAGGTAGATCGAGAACCCCGCGTGCGCCGGATCGGAGATCACCGCGACGACGAGAGCGAGCGCGGGCGCCGCGATCGCGAAGACGAGGCACGCCGCGATGACGCCGCGCGTGAGCTCCCACCAGGTGAACGCCATCGGCTCCTCGGGAGTGCGCGGGCTCGGCTCTGCGAAGAGGGGTTCCATATGCGCACTCTCGTCGTCTCGGACGGTGGGGGCCAGGGGCTATCGGCCCGGCGTGAGCGCGACGTCGATGAGCGTGATCGCGGCCTCGCGGGCCTGGGCTGCGGCGTCCGAGCCGCCCGAGATCGCGGCGGTGGTCTGCGCGCCCTCGGCGAGGAGCGCGAGCTGTGCGGCGAGCGACGGCGGGCCGCCGAGCTCGGTGACGAGGTCGGCGAGGCGGCGCTGGAACCCGGCCTTGTGCTCCTGGATGGCGGCCGCGACGCGCGGCGAGGTGGCGCCGAGCTCCGCGAAGGTGTTGATGAACATGCAGCCGCGGAAGTCGACGTCGCGGAACCAGTCGGTGAGGAAGTCGTAGACGGCGAGCACCTTGCCGCGCGCGTCGGGTGCGGCGGCGATACGGGCCTCGACGGCATCCGTCCACATGCGGTGGCGCTTCTCGAGTACCGCGAGGATGACGTCCTCCTTGGTGGGGAAGACGCCGTACAGGCGCTTCAGGGAGACGCCGGCGGCGTCGCGCAGCTGGTCCATGCCCACGGAGTTCACGCCGCGGGCGTTGAACAGCCGGTCGGCCGCCTCCACGATGCGCTCGCGGGGGCTCGTCTCCTCGATCAGGGTCATGTCCGAGATCATACCTTGCGAAGAGAACGATCGTTCTCTAAAGTGGGGCATCAATCGGAGAACGACCGTTCTCCACCCCTCAATGAAAGGCAAGATCATGGGATACATCACCGTCGGAACCGAGAACAGCGCCCCATCCAGCTCCACTACGAGGACCGCGGATCCGGCCAGCCGGTCGTGCTCATCCACGGCTACCCGCTCGACGGCCGTTCGTGGGAGACCCAGGAGCTCGCGCTCCTCGACGCCGGTTACCGCGTCATCACCTACGACCGCCGCGGGTTCGGCCAGTCGACCCAGGTGTCCACCGGCTTCGACTACGACACCTTTGCCGCGGACCTCAACGTGGTCATGGAGACGCTCGACCTGCGCGACGCGATCCTCGTGGGCTTCTCGATGGGCACCGGCGAGGTGGGACGCTACCTCGGCACGTACGGCGGGGAGCGGGTCGCGAAGGCGGCCTTCCTCGCCTCCCTCGAGCCGTACCTGCTCAAGACCGACGAGAACCCCGAGGGTGCTCTCGACCAGGCCTTCATCGACGACACGATCGCGACCGTCAAGAAGGACCGCTACGCCTGGTTCACGCAGTTCTACGAGAACTTCTACAACCTCGACGAGAACCGCGGCACCCTCCTGAGCGAGGAGCACCTCGCGAACGACAACCGCGTCGCCTACCGCTCCGGCGCGATCGCCGACTGGGCCGTGGTGCCCACGTGGGCGACCGACTTCCGCGCCGACATCGAGAAGGTGCGCGAGCTCGGCATCCCCGTGCTCATCCTCCACGGCACCGCCGACCGCATCCTCCCGATCGACGCGACCGCGCGCCGCTTCGCGAAGCTGCTGCCGGACGCCACCTACGTCGAGATCGAGAACGCGCCCCACGGCCTGCTCGCCACGCACGGCGACGAGGTGGCCCGTATCCTCGTCGACTTCGTGACGGCCTGAGTGCCGGCCCACCGAGAACGCCCGCAGGCGCACGACGCGCCGGCGGGCGTTCTTCCTGCGCGGCTCAGCGTCGGGGGGTCGCGTCCCGTGCCCCGAGGCGGGCGACGTCGCGCAGCCATCCGGTGCGCTGCTTGGGCGTCGAGAACCGCACGCGCATGAAGCGCGAGATGCCGCGCACCCGGATGCCGCAGTACTCGAGCGTCGCGCGCGCGAGCGAGGTCTCCGCGGCGTTGCGGTAGCGCATCCGGTTCCACCAGGCGGGTCCGTCGGCCGTCATGACGATCCGCGCCGTGCGGCCGGTGAGCAGCCGGCGCGGGATCTGCCCCGAGCGGTAGCGGAACGCGACGCCCGAGAGCACGACGCGGTCGAGGTAGCCCTTGAGTGCCGCGGGATAGGTGCCCCACCACTGGGGGAAGAAGATCGTCACGTGCTCGGCCCACACGAGGTCGTCGATGAGGCCGCGCACGACGGGGTCGAGCGTGGTGGTGTCGCCGTCCCACGCGCGCAGCTGCTCGCGCGCCTCGGTGTGCGGGATGCGCACCGCGGCGAGGTCGTGCACCCGCACCTCGCCCGTGCGCTCGGCCTCGGCGACGTACGCCGCGGCGAGGGCGTGGTTGAGGCTGCCCGCGATCGGGTGACCGATCACCACGAGGATGCGGCGGGCGCCGTCGGTCGCTGCGGTGGCGGGGGAGGGGGCGGTGCTCGTGAGCGTCATGGGGTTGTCCTCTCGTCGGGGCGTGCGGGCACGCCGGATGTCGCCGGGTGCGGTCGGCGGTGTGCGGGGGTGGATGCGCTGTGCTGGTGCGGGGTCAGGCGCCGGGCGGCGCCGCGGCCTTGCGGGCGAAGATCTCGAGCAGCACGCGCAGGCGCGCGTTGAGCTCGTCGGCCTCGCCCGGTGGCAGCTCGTGCAGGGCGGCGCGGAACTCGCGCTCGAGCATCGCGGTGGCCTCGCGCACGAGCTCGGCCGCACGCGGGGTGAGGCGCACGATGACACGCCGCGCGTGGTTCGGATCGCTGCCGAGCTCGATCCAGCCGTCCTTCACGAGCCCGTCGAGGCGCTTGGACACCGCGGCCTTCGACACCATGAGGCACTCGGCGAGCGTCGTGACGTCGGGATCGTCGAGCGTCGAGGTCGCGGCGAGGAAGTGGTACTGGCTGTAGCTCACCCCGAAGCGCTCGCGGACGAGGTGCTCGGCGAACCCGTCGATGAGGTGGACGAGTTCGTGGAGCGTCACGGCGATGCCCTGTCCGAGGAGCTGCATGGTGGTAGTCAACTGGTTGACACCCGAGATGTCAATAGGTTGACACCGGGATGCGCGCGCGCCGCCCGCATCCGCCTGCGTCCCCGGCGGCGGCACCCCGTCCGCGCCCGTAGGATCGAAGGCATGGCCGAATACATCTACTCCATGGTGCGCGCCCGCAAGAAGGTCGGCGAGAAGCTGATCCTCGACGACGTGACGATGGCGTTCCTGCCGGGTGCGAAGATCGGCATGGTCGGACCCAACGGCGCGGGCAAGTCGACGATCCTCAAGATCATGGCGGGCCTCGACACGCCCTCCAACGGCGAGGCCAAGCTCACGCCGGGTTACACCGTCGGCATCCTCATGCAGGAGCCCGAGCTCGACGAGACCAAGACCGTGCTCGAGAACATCCAGGACGGCATCGCCATCAAGGCGAAGCTCGACCGGTTCAACGAGATCTCGGCCGCCATGAGCGACCCCGACGCCGACTTCGACGCGCTGCTCGCCGAGATGGGCGTGCTCCAGGAGGAGATCGACGCCGCCGACGGCTGGGACCTCGACTCCCAGCTCGAGCAAGCGATGGACGCCCTCCGCACCCCGCCGGGAGACGCCGAGATCTCGGTGCTCTCCGGGGGCGAGAAGCGCCGCGTGGCACTCGCGAAGCTCCTGCTGCAGAAGCCCGACCTCCTGCTCCTCGACGAGCCCACCAACCACCTCGACGCCGAGAGCGTGCTCTGGCTCGAGCAGCACCTGCAGAAGTACCCCGGCGCCGTGATCGCGATCACCCACGACCGGTACTTCCTCGACAACGTGGCCGAGTGGATCGCCGAGGTCGACCGCGGCCGCCTCTACCCCTACGAGGGCAACTACTCGACCTACCTCGCCAAGAAGGCCGAGCGCCTCGAAGTGCAGGGCAAGAAGGACGCCAAGCTCGCCAAGCGCCTCGCCGAGGAGCTCGAGTGGGTGCGCTCGAACGCCAAGGGCCGCCAGGCCAAGTCGAAGGCGCGACTGGCCCGTTACGAGGAGATGGCCGCGGAGGCGGAGCGCACGCGCAAGCTCGACTTCGAGGAGATCCAGATCCCGCCGGGGCCCCGCCTCGGAAGCGTCGTCATCGAGGCGAAGAACCTGCAGAAGGGCTTCGGCGACCGCACGCTCATCGACGGCCTCTCGTTCTCGCTCCCGCCGAACGGCATCGTCGGCGTCATCGGCCCGAACGGCGTGGGCAAGACCACGCTCTTCAAGACGATCGTGGGCCTCGAGCCGCTCGACGGCGGCGACCTCAAGATCGGCGAGACGGTCAAGATCAGCTACGTCGACCAGACGCGCGCCAACATCGACCCCAACAAGACGCTGTGGGAGGTCGTGTCCGACGGGCTCGACATCATCACGGTCGGCAAGACCGAGATCCCCAGCCGCGCCTACGTGTCGAAGTTCGGCTTCAAGGGCCCGGACCAGCAGAAGAAGGCCGGCGTGCTCTCGGGTGGTGAGCGCAACCGCCTCAACCTCGCGCTCACGCTCAAGGAGGGCGGCAACCTGCTGCTCCTCGACGAGCCGACCAACGACCTCGACGTCGAGACCCTGCAGTCGCTCGAGAACGCGCTGCTCGAGTTCCCCGGCTGCGCCGTCGTCATCACCCACGACCGGTGGTTCCTCGACCGCATCGCGACGCACATCCTCGCCTACGAGGGCACCGAGGAGAACCCGGCCCAGTGGTACTGGTTCGAGGGCAACTTCGAGGCGTACGAGCAGAACAAGATCGACCGTCTCGGGCCCGAGGCGGCCAAGCCGCACCGCTCGGTGTACCGCAAGCTCACGCGCGACTGAGCTCCATGACCCGCATCCGCATCCCCGTCGCCCTGCGCTGGAGCGACTTCGATGCGTACGCGCACGTCAACAACGCCGAGATGCTGCGCCTCCTCGAGGAGGCGCGCATCGAAGCGTTCTGGCGACCGGATGCGGGGGCGAACCCCGCCGACGCGCGCCCGACCGCGGTCATCGAGTCGGGGCCTCACGCGAAGTCGATCACGCTCATCGCGCGGCAGGAGATCGAGTACCTCGCGCCGATCCCGTTCCAGCGGCGGCCGATCGACATCGAGATGTGGATCGGGCACATCGGCGGCGCGAGCTTCGAGGTCTGCTACGAGGTGTACTCGCCCGAGGGGGTGGAGCCGCGCGTGCTGCACACGATCGCGTCGACGACCCTCGTGCTCGTCGACGCCGCGACGGGCCGGCCGACGCGCATCTCCGAGGAGACGCGCGCGCTGCTCGCCGACTACGTCGAGGCGCCCCTGCGTTTCGGCAAACGCGGCTAGCACTACTCCGAACGGAGCAGGCGGGTTACTCCGTCCGGCGGTTCCGGCGTGCTCGCGCCCGACCGTAGCCTCGGCGCGAATCATCCGCCGTCGAAGGAGTCATCATGACCGCCACCGCAACCCGCATCGCGCCGCGTGCGCGCACCGTCACCCTCACCGTGCTCGCCGCGGTCGCCGCATCCGCCCTGCTCACGAGCATCATCGCGCTCGTCGCCCGCCTGCTCGGCGCCGGCGAGGACTTCCCGCCCCTGCAGCCGCAGGCCTACCTGGCCTTCGCGACCGCGGGCACGCTCATCGCGATCGGGGGATGGGTGCTCATCGTGCGCTTCGTCGCCCGGTCGGCGCGCCTGCTGCGCGTGCTCGTGCCGGTGCTGCTCGTGCTGTCGTTCGTGCCCAACATCGTGGTGGCCGTGACGGGCACCCTCCCGGGGTCGTCGCCCGTCGCCGCGCTCGCGCTCGTCCTCATGCACCCCGTCGTCGCGGGGGCTGCCGTCTTCGCGGGGCGGCGCATCGCCCCCGCCCGCTGACGCGTCTCGCGTCAGTCGCGCAGCTCGGGCACGCGCACCATGCCCTCCTGGGCCACGGACGCGACGAGCACCCCGTCCCGGGTGTAGATGCGTCCGAGCGAGAGGCCCCGCCCGCCGGTCGCGGTCGGCGACTCCTGCACATACAGCAGCCAGTCGTCGACCCGCGCCGGACGGTGCCACCACATGGCGTGGTCGAGGCTCGCCATCCGCAGCCCGCGGTGGGTCCAGTCGAGGCCGTGGCCGCGCAGCACCGGCTCGAGGATCGAGTAGTCGCTCGCGTAGGCGAGGGCCGCCCGGTGCAGGTTGTCGTCGTCGGGCATCGGGCCGACCGTGCGCATCCAGAGCGCCTGCCGGGGCCTCGGATCGGGGTCGGCGCCGTGGTAGATCGGCTGCTCGACGTGCCGGATGTCGAACGCGCGGTTGTTGGCCCAGAACTTCGCCATCGGGTGGTCGACGGGGCCGAGCACCTCTGCGGCCGAGGGCAGCTCCTCGGGGGGCGTGATGCCCTCGGGCATCTCGGCCTGGTGCTCGAGGCCGGGGTCGTGGTCCTGGAACGACGCGATCATCGACAGGATCGGGAGGCCGTTCTGGTACGCCTGCGTGCGGCGCGTCGAGAACGATCGGCCGTCGTGGATCCGGTCCACCGAGAACGTGATCGGCAGGTTGGCGTCGCCCGGTCGCAGGAAGTAGCCGTGCGTCGAGTGGATCTGGCGGTCGGGCTCGACCGTGCGGATGGCCGCCATGATCGACTGCGCGTACACCTGGCCGCCGAACACCCGGCCCCCCGGCATCCACTGGCTCGGCCCCGTGAAGATGTCCTCGGAGGTGCGTGCCCCCGTGTCCGTCAGGTCGAGGGTGGCGAGGAGTCCGCTCAGTGGATCCAGGCCCGCGCCGGGGTCGCTCATGCTCCCAGTCTAGAAGTCGCCGAGGCGGCATCCGGCTAGGCTGGGAGGGCTGTGACCGCCCGCGCCTTCACCCTCGCCGACCCCGCGTCGCTCGACGACCTGCAGACGTTCCTCGCACGCGCCCAGCGCGTGGAGGACGGCTCCGTGCGCCTCATCGGCGGCAGCGGCGTGCTCGCCGTCTACGCCGCCGTGCTCTACCCGGTAGGGCTCCTCGACGAGACGCCCACCGTGCTCGGTCTGCGCACCTACGCGCTCTCCGGCGCGGGGCAGTTCGACGCCGTCGTGCCCATCCGCTCGCTCCTGCTGCGCGTCGAGCGCGCCCAGCAGCTCGCGGCCTCCGCGCGGGAGCGCGCGGAGGAGCAACCCGCGACCGTCGGACTCCCCATGGAGGTGCACACGGCCACGTGGGCGGCCATCTCGCCGCCGCGCGGCGGGTGGCGCGCCGTCCCCGGCCCGGACGCGGCCACCCTCGAGCGCGTCGCGCACGAGGGCATCGCGGAGGTCGCGGAGGCGGTCCCGGACGCCGTGGGCGAGTCGCTCGTGCGGCGCGTGCGGGGCGAGGTGTGGGGGCGTGAGATCCCCGGCGCCGAGCACATCCCCGCGGGCGCCGGCTTCGCCGCCGTGAGCCTCGGCTTCCTCGGCGACGACCCCGTCTCGACCTACGAGACGGGCCCCTGGACGCGCCTCACGACGCGTCGCGGCCACGTGCTCGTGAAGCGCCGCGCCTGGACCCTCGCCCGCTGACGCGGGCCGCTCCGCGCGTCACCGCTGGTTGAGCCGCGCCTGCAGGGCGCGTGTCGAGACCAGCCCCGGCTACAGCGCCGCCGCGATCGCGCGGCCGGCCTGACGCCCCGTGAAGAGGCAGCCGCCGAGGAAGGTGCCCTCGAGCGAGCGGTAGCCGTGCACGCCGCCGCCGCCGAAGCCCGCCGCCTCGCCCACCGCGTAGAGGCCAGGGATCGGCTTGCCCTTCGCGTCGAGCGCCTGCGACGAGAGGTTCGTCTGGATGCCGCCGAGCGTCTTGCGCGTGAGCACGTGCAGCTTCACGGCGATGAGCGGGCGGTGCTTCTCGTCGAGGATCCTGTGCGGCTTCGCCACGCGGATGAGCTTGTCGCCGCGGTAGTTGCGGGCACCGCGCAGGGCCGTCACCTGGGCGTCCTTGGTGAAGGTGTTGTCGATCTCGCGGTCGCGCGCCTCGAGCTCGTGCTTGAGCGAGACGATGTCGAGCTCGACCTCGGGGGCGAGGCGCCGCATCCCGGCGAACAGGTCGTCGAGGGAGTCGGCCACCACGAAGTCGGCGCCCTTCTCCTTGAACGCCTCGACGGGCTCGGTGGCGCCCTTGCCGAGGCGCTGGCGCAGCAGCTCGCGCACGCTCTTGCCCGTGAGGTCCGGGTTCTGCTCGGAGCCCGAGAGCGCGAACTCCTTCTCGATGATCGACTGGTCGAGGATGAACCACGAGTGGTCGTAGCCGGTCTGGCGCAGGTACTCGAGGGTGCCGAGCGTGTCGAAGCCGGGGAACAGCGGCACCGGCAGGCGGTGCCCCTCCGCGTCGAACCACATGCTCGACGGACCCGGCAGGATCCGGATGCCGTGCAGCGGCCACACGGGGGAGTGGTTCTCGATGCCCTCCACGTAGTGCCACATGCGGTCCTGGTTCACGAGGCGCGCCTTCGCCTTGGCGGCGATGCCGAGCATGCGCCCGTCGACGTGGGCCGGCACGCCCGAGAGCATGTGCTCGGGCGCCGTGCCGAGCCAGTCGGGCCAGTTCTCGCGCACGAGGTCGTGGTTGCCGCCGATGCCGCCCGAGGCGACGACGACGGCCTGCGCCTTCACCTCGAAGTCGTCGACCTCGTCGCGGTTCGAGGGCTCGCCCCGCTCCGCGGCATCCGGTGCGAGCACCTTGCCGGCCGCGCCGATGACGGCGCCGCCCTTCGTCACGAGGCGGTCGACGCGGTGGCGGAAGCGCAGCTCGACGAGCCCGTTCTCGACGCCCTCGCGCACGGTGCGGATGAACGGCTCGAGGATGCCCGGGCCCGTGCCCCACGTGATGTGGAAGCGCGGCACCGAGTTGCCGTGGCCGTTCGCGGTGTAGCCGCCGCGCTCGGCCCAGCCGACCACGGGGAAGAAGCGCACGCCCTTCGCGTGCAGCCACGAGCGCTTCTCGCCGGCGGCGAAGGCGAGGTAGGCCTCCGCCCACTCACGCGCCCAGTCGTCCTCGGCGCGGTCGAACTCCGCGCTCGCGAACCAGTCCTGGCGGGCGAGCTCGTGCGAGTCCTTGACGCCCATGCGGCGCTGCTCGGGGGAGTCCACGAGGAAGAGGCCGCCGAACGACCACCAGGCCTGACCGCCGAAGCTCGCCTCCGGCTCCTGCTCGAGGATCACGACCTTCTTGCCTGCCTCGACGAGCTCCGATGCGGCCACGAGGCCCGCGAGCCCGGCTCCGATGATGATCGCGTCAGCCTGATCGGCCATTGTCCTCCCCGGATCCCTCAAAACTAGGTCAGTCGTCCAACACTATCCGGCTGAGCGGGGCTCAGTCGGCGGCGTTCACCATGGCGTGGGCCGCGCGCTCGAGGTAGTCCCACAGCATGTTCTCGTGCAGCGGGCTGAGGCCGAGCTCGTCGACGGCGACGCGCATGTGGCGCAGCCAGGCGTCGCGCGCGGCGGGCGTCACCGGGAACGGCGCGTGCCGCATCCGGAGCCGCGGGTGACCGCGCTGCTCGCTGTAGGTGCCCGGGCCGCCCCAGTACTGCTCGAGGAAGCCCGTGAGCCGCTGGATGGCGCCCTCGAGGTCGTCCTCCGGGTACATGGGCCACAGCAGCTCGTCGCCGCGCACGCCCTCGTAGAAGCGCCGCACGAGCTTCTCGAAGGTGGCCCGCCCGCCGACGGCCTCCCAGAAGCTCCCGCCCGCGACCTCGCCGCCCTGGCCGACGCGGATCTGCAGGTTCACGACCGGCCCTTCGGGGGCTTGGGTGCGCGAGGCGGCTTCTTCGGCTGCTCCACGACGGGCAGCGGCGCCGTCTTCGGCGGCCGGGCACCGCGGATCGAGGCGGCGCCCTCGAAGCCCGAGAGCACGATCGCGTTAAGGGCGGGGAGGCGGATGCCGGCGCCGTCGAGCGCGCGCTTGAGACGCAGGCGCAGCTCGCGCGACACGTCGTCCTTCGCCGAGGTGCGGGTCTTGACGACGAGCCGCACGACGACGGCCTCCGCCGAGATCGACTCGATGCCCCACAGCTCGGGCTTCTCCATGATGAGCCGCCTCCACTTGGGCTCGGCGGCCATGTCGAGCGCGGTCGTGAGGATGAGCGCCTCGACCTCCTCGATGTCGGACTCGTACGGCACCGCGAGGTCGATGATCGCGCGGGCCCAGCCCTGCGAGAGGTTCCCGACGCGCACGATCTCGCCGTTGCGCACGTGCCACAGGGTGCCGTTGACGTCGCGGATGTCGGTGATCCGGATGCCGACCGACTCGACGACGCCCGTCGCCGGCCCGAGGTCGACGACGTCGCCGACGCCGAGCTGGTCCTCGACGACCATGAAGATGCCGTTGAGGGCGTCCTTGACGATGTTCTGCGCGCCGAAGCCGAGGCCCGCGCCGATCGCCGCCGTGATGAGCGAGAAGGCGGCCACGGCGTCCGGGAACACCTCGGTGATGATGAGGAGCGTGCCGACGATGATGACGATCGTCGTGAGCGCGCTCGAGAGCACCCCGCCGAGCGTGCGGGTGCGCTGCACGACGCGCACGGCGGCGAGGGGCGAGGCGACGAGCGCCTGCGTGTCCTCGATGCCCTCCTTCTTCTTCACGCCCGAGACGATCGAGCGCACGACGCGGTTGATGACGAACTGGAGCGCGAGGCGGATGAGGACGGCGCCGACGATGATGAACAGCACGCGGAACGGCACCTGCCACGCCCCGAGGCTCTCCCACCACACGACCACGGCATCCATGCGTCCAGCCTAGCCACGGGGGCGCGGCGAACCTGGGCGGGCGCCGGGTATCGTGAGCGCGTGAACACGATCCAGCCCGCCGAGCTCGCCGCCATCGACGACGCCGTCATCATCGACGTGCGTCAGCCGGAGGAGTACGACGCGGCGCACGTCGACGGCGCACGGCTCGTCCCGCTCGGCGAGCTCGTCGAGCGGATGGGCGAGCTCCCGACCGAGGGCACGCTCCACCTCATGTGCCGCTCGGGTGCGCGCAGCGCCCAGGCGACGGCCTACCTCGAGGCGCAGGGCTACGACGCGGTCAACGTCGACGGCGGGATCATCGCGTGGCACGAGGCGGGTCTGCCGATCGTGCAGCCCGACTGAGCGGCGACCGCCGCAGGAGTCAGCGCGCGACCTCGAGCACGCCCATGAGGCTGAGCGCGTTGATGAGGGTGCGGGTCGGCTCGACCGATCGCCCCGTGAAGTTCGCGAGCTGCTCGATCGTGAAGACGCCGTTGCTCAGCATCGCGGCCTGACGCAGCGGATCGGTCTCGGGCTCGAAGCCGCCGAGCTGCGGCCAGCGCGCGAGACGGTAGGCCTGGCCGGGCTGCAGCCACGGCGCGAGCTCGTCGGGGAAGGCCGCGAAGCCCATCTTCCACAGCAGGCCGTCGAGCGAGGAGCCCGGCAGCTCGAACGGCGCGGGGGTGGCCGCGTCGGCGATGCGCACGGAGACGGCGACGGACGCCGGCTCGGCGGGGAAGCGGTCGAGGCCGAGCTGCCACGAGAAGGCGTTGTGGCGCAGGTCGATGACGAGGTTGGGGTGCCCGGCGACGTCGACGTCGAGGATCGTGGGCACGCCCGCGTTCCGCATCGAGACGATCGTGAGAGCGGCTCCGCTCCATCCCTGCACGGCGCCCTCGGAGGTGCCGGCGGGGAGCGCGGCGGGGCCGGCGGGGGCGGTGGGCTTCGACGTCGGCGGCACGACGGGCTCGCCGGCCTCGGCGGCCGGGGCTTCGGGCTCGGCGGGGTGCTCGACGACGGGCTCCGCGTAGACCGTGCGGGCCTGCTGCTCGCGGAGGGGGCGGCGCGCCTCGGAGGTGTGCTCGGCCCAGCCCTGGCCGTCCCACCAGCGCAGCTGGGGGAGTCCGAGCGGGTCGGGGTACCAGCCTGCGGGAGTCTGCTGCTCGTCCATCGTGGGTTCCGTGTCGGCGGGCCGCGTCGGTGGGCGCGACCGGCGCAGGGCGCGCCGCATCGAGGATACCGGAGCACTGCTCACACCCGCGTGCCCTGTTGAGGGGCCTCAGCCCGCGGGCCAGGCCTCCGCGAGGCGCGCGGCCGCGGTCTCGAGGTCCGTGAGGTCGTCGGGCCCCGGCGGCTCGTCGAAGACGGCGACGATCGCGCACCGCTGCGTGCCCACGCGCCGCACCACGACGGCGCCCTCGCTCGCGACGACCTGCAGATGGTCGGTCCTGCCGATGCGCAGCTCGCGCACCACGGCATCCGTGAGCGCCTGGAGGGTGCTCGCCATGCTCGCGAGGCGCTCATCCGTCCCGACCTGGGGGATGCGGGCGATCGTGAAGCCGTCGTCGGTGAGCGCGGACGCCGCGCGCACGAGGCGGCACTCGGCCGCGAAGCCCGCGAGGGCGGCGCTCGCGGCGGACACGATCGCGGGGTCCCGATGCGGGGCGAGGGTCGTCACGACGCCGCCTCCGCGACGGCCTGGCGCGTCTCGATGTCGGCGATGAGCGAGAGCAGGAGGGTGCGCATCTGCTCCTGGTCGCGCGCGTCGACCGCGAACACGGGCGTCACGCGGTCGGGGAGCACCGCGCGGGCGGTCGCGACGATCCGGTCGCCGATGTCGGTGCGCTGGAGGTCGTAGCGCGTCACGCCCACGACGACGCCGCCGCGGCGCGCGAGCTCCGCGAACGCCGTGAGGTGCTCGTAGACGTGCCGCTCGGGCTCGGGGGCGTCGGCGTTGACGAGCACGATGAGGCCCATCGCGCGCTCGCGCAGGATCTCCCACATGAAGTCGAAGCGCGCCTGGCCGGGCACGCCGTACAGGCGCACCTTGTCGGGGTCGAGGTCGATCTCGCCGTAGTCCATGCCGACCGTCGTCGTGGGCTTGTCGAACGCCTCGCGGTCGGTGTTGGCGACCTCGGTCGACACGACCTCGATCTCGCTGAGCGAGCGGATGGCGGTCGTCTTGCCGGCCCCCATGGGACCCGCGAAGAGGATGACGTACTCGGCCATCACGTGATCCGGAAGCGTCGGCGAAGGCGCTGGAACAGGCTGTTCTCGCCGAGGGCCGCGGCGGCGGGCTGCGGCGCGACGGTCGCCGGGTCGGCGACCCCGAGCACGCCCATGAGGCTCAGGGCGTTGATGAGCGTCCGCGTCGTCTCGACGCCGCGTCCCGAGAGCTGCGCGAGCTGCTCGATCGTCAGCATCATGTTGGCGAGCATCGCCGTCTGGCGGATGTGGTCGGTCTCGGGCTGGAGCGAGGTCCAGTTCGGCCAGCGCGTGAGCCAGTACGCCTGGCCGTCCTCGAGCCACGGCGCGAGCCGTTCGGGGAACGCGGCGCGCCCCACCTTCCACAGCAGCTCGTCGAGGCTCCTGGCGGGCAGCGCGAACGGGGGCGGCGTGCCCTCCCCGACGAGCTCGACCGACACGACGACGCCCGTCGGGTGCTCGGGGAAGCGGTCGAGCTCGAGCACCCAGTCGTAGGCCTGGTGCCGCGGGTCGATGCGGATGCTCGGGTGGCCGGCGACGCCGAGCTCGATGAGCATGGGCACCCGTGTCGCCTGCACGGAGTGCAGCGTGAGCGCGGCGCCCGCCCAGCCGAGCTCGGGGGTCGCGTTGGTCCCCGCGGGGAGCGCGGACTGCCCGCTCGCGTACTGGGCCGCCCCGCGCGCCGCCTCGCCGGCGCCCGACGTCTCGGCGCGGTGCCGTCCGCGGGCGCGCGCCTCCTCCGGCTCCGCGAAGCCCGTGGGCGCAGCGGAGCGCACCGGCGTCTCACGCGCGGTGGAGATGTGGCTCGTCCAGGAACGGCCGTCCCACCATCTCAACTGGGGCATGCCCAGCGGATCGGGATACCAGCCTGCCCGGACCTGGGTGTCGGTCACGGCAGTGCACTCTTCGAATCGGGTGTGTGGTGTGGGTCGGGATGACAGGAACCGAGGGTGGTCCTGCGGGAATCGGGTGCTATCGCTCACGATACTCGCGCGCGAAAACGCCCGGCCCGCCCCCGTGAGGGGGCCAGGTCGGGCGTTCCGTACCGCCGCTCAGGCGCGGCGGTCGCGCTCCTGGGCGGCGAGGGCGCGCTCGACGCCGGCGAGCTCCTCGATCACCATGCGGCGCAGCGCGGCCGGCTCGGGGTTCGCCTCGAGCCACGCCTTCGTCGCGTCGACGAGCTCGCCCGTCACGAGGGTGGCGGGGTAGAAGCCGTGCACGACGTACTGCGCGAGCTGGAAGCTGCGCTCGTCCCACACGCGGCGGATCGACTCGAAGTAGAGCGGCACGAGCGACTCGAGCACGGCCGGGTCGTTCGTGTGCGTGTAGCCCATCGCCATGTTACGCAGCACGACGTTCGAGATCGACTCGTCGGTGAGGCCCGCGGTGAGCGCCGCCTCCTTGGCCTCGAGCGTGGGGATGGTCGCGCGGGCGCGCGCGGCGGCCTGCTGGCCGTTCGCGGTGTCGTCCTTCTCCAGCGCGGCGGCGATCTCGAGCTCGCCCGCGGCGCCCACGAGGACGAGGCCCTCGAGGAGCTCCCAGTCGAGGTCGGTGTCGATCTCGAGGCCGTCGAGCACGATCTCGCCCGAGCGCAGGGCCTGCAGGGCCGCGGCGTGCTCGGTGGTCGAGGCGATGTTGGCGAAGAACTTCACGAACTGGAACTGCGCGTCCGAGCCGGCCTCGGCACCCTGCGCGAGCTCCCACAGGCGGTCGCCGACCTCGCGGATCGTCGCCTCGCGCGTGGCGGGGTCGACGTAGAGGCGGGCGGTCTGCACGAGCTGCGTGAGCGAGAGGCGCATCGTCGTCGACTCGGTCTCGGAGCCGATGTTGCCGAGCACGAGCTGCACGTAGTCGCGGGCCGCGATCTCGCCGTCGCGCGTCGAGTCCCACGCCGATCCCCACACGAGGGCGCGCGCGAGCGGGTCCTCGATGCGGGCGAGGTCGGCGATCGCGACGCGGAACGAGTCGTCGTCCATGCGGATCTTCGCGTAGGCGAGGTCGTCGTCGTTGAGCAGCACGAGCGAGGGCTTCGCGCGTCCGACGAGCTCGGGGATCTCGTTCCACTCCTCGGCGGCGAGGTCGAACTCGTGACGGTGCACGCGCACGAGCGGCGCGTCCGCGGCCTCCGAGGCGCGCTCGTAGAAGCCGACGGCGATGCGGTGCTGACGGAGCACCGGGTAGTCGGGGTGCGCGGTCTGGCGCACGCGGAACGAGGTGATGGTGCCCGCGTCGTCCGTCTCGATCTCGGGTTTGAGGGTGTTGACGCCCGCGGTCTCGAGCCACTGCTCCGAGAAGGTCGACAGGTCGCGGCCGGAGCTCTTCTCGAGCTCGCGCAGCAGGTCGGTGAGCTCGGTGTTGCCGTAGGCGTGCGCGCGGAAGTACGCGCCGACGCCCGCGAAGAACGCGTCGATGCCCACCCACGCGGCGAGCTGCTTGAGCACCGAGCCGCCCTTGGCGTACGTGATGCCGTCGAAGTTGACCTGCACGTCGTCGAGGTCGCGGATGTCGGCGACGACCGGGTGCGTGCTCGGCAGCTGGTCCTGCTTGTAGGCCCAGCTCTTCTCCATCGCCTGGAACGTCGCCCACGCGTTCGTCCACTCGGTGGCCTCGGCCGTCGCGATCGTCGACGCCCACTCGGCGAACGACTCGTTGAGCCAGAGGTCGTTCCACCACTTCATGGTCACGAGGTCGCCGAACCACATGTGGGCGAGCTCGTGCAGGATCGTGACGACGCGGCGCTCCTTGATCGCGTCGGTGACCTTCGAGCGGAAGACGTAGACCTCGGTGAAGGTCACGGCGCCCGCGTTCTCCATGGCGCCCGCGTTGAACTCGGGCACGAAGAGCTGGTCGTACTTCGCGAACGGGTAGGGGTAGCCGAACTTCTCCTCGAAGTAGGCGAAGCCCTTGCGCGTGATGTCGAAGATGTAGTCCGCGTCGAGGTAGTCGAAGAGCGACTTGCGGGCGAACACGCCGAGCGGGATGACGCGGCCGTCGGAGCTCGTGAGCTCGCTGCGCACGACCTCGTAGGGGCCCGCGATGAGGGCCGTGATGTAGCTCGAGATGCGCGGGGTCGGCTCGAAGCGCCAGATCGCGCTCCCGTTCCCGAGCTTCTGGGGCTCGGGCGTGGGGGAGTTCGAGACGACCTGCCAGTAGTCGGGCGCCGTGATCGTGAAGCGGAAGGTCGCCTTGAGGTCGGGCTGCTCGAAGACCGCGAAGACGCGGCGGCTGTCGGGCACCTCGAACTGCGTGTAGAGGTACACCTCGCCGTCGACGGGGTCGACGAAGCGGTGCAGGCCCTCGCCCGTGTTCGTGTAGGCGAAGTCGGCGACGACGACGAGCTCGTTGGCGGCTGCGAGGCCGTCGAGCCGGATGCGCGCGCCGTCGGCGACGCCGGCGCCGAGCTCGGTGCCGTTGAGCACGACCGAGTGCACCTCGGCGGTGATCGCGTCGATGAAGGTGGAGGCCCCGGCGGTGGCGGTGAAGCGCACAGTCGTCGTCGACCGGAACGTCTTCTCACCCGTCGTGAGGTCGAGCTCGACGTCGTAGCTCTCGACCTCGACGAGCGCCTTGCGCTCCTGGGCTTCGATGCGGGTGAGGTTCTCTCCAGGCACGCCTGTGCTCCTTCTGGCTCGGGTGGATCGTGTCCGCCAGCCAGCCTATGCCCGTTGTCAGAGCGCCGCGGGAGCGGGGATGCGCGCCTCGAGCGGCGTGGTGGCGGGGGAGGCAGGGCGCAGGAGGCGCTCGACGTCGTCGACGGCGGCGGTCAGCATCCGGATGAGGTGCGTGTCCGGGTCGTCGACGCACGCGCGTGCGGCGCCCACGACGGCCGTCGCGACGACGAGCTCGCAGCTGATGCCGTCGATCCGCGCGCGGCGGGACGGGATCGACGCGATGTGCGTGCGCGCCCAGCGGGCCGCGTCCGGCACCTCGTCGAGCGCGCGGTGCGCCTCCTCGCGGAGGTCGTGCGAGGGCACCCCGCGCCGTTCGAGCAGGGCGCAGAGCGAGAGGATGCCCGCCGCGAGCACGCGCTGCCGCTCGAGGCTCGCGATGGGGAGCGCGGTGACCGCCGCGCGCACGGCCACGACGAGGGCGACCTCGTCGCCGCCTCGGAGTCCGACGGCGCGCGGCACGTGCTCGACGAGCTCGTCGCGGCGCCCGTCGGAGACGAGGTCGTTGACGCCCCGCGCGAGCGCCGCGAGCGTGCGGTCGGTGCAGGCCGGATGGTCGCTCCAGCGCTCGCCGGCGAGGTACGACGCGAACTCCATGAAGCACGCGCCGCGGCGCGGATTACGGTGCCTGCCCGCCGAGAGGTGCGGCATGACATCCGGGACGAAGCTGGTGCGCTGACGCATCGAGATCACCTCGCAGTCGTTCTTGCGCCGATTGTCCTCCTCTCGTCCGGCCGCCGCCAGGGGGTTGCGGATGCCGTCCGCGACGGCTCATAGACTCGACGGGTGCGTATCCACATCGCGACCGACCACGCGGGCCTCGAGTTCAGCAAGACCCTCCAGCAGCACCTCTCCGACGCCGGGCACGAGGTCGTCGACCACGGGCCGACGGAGTACGACCCGCTCGACGACTACCCGTCGTTCTGCATCAACGCCGCCCGCGCCGTCGTGCGCGACCAGCGCTCGGGCGTCGAGGCGCTCGGCGTCGTCTTCGGCGGCTCCGGCAACGGCGAGCAGATCGCCGCGAACAAGGTCGAGGGTGTGCGCGCGGCGCTCGTCTGGAACCTGTCGACCGCCGAGCTCGCGCGCGAGCACAACGACGCGAACGTCATCTCGATCGGCGCGCGCCAGCACACCGTCGAGGAGGCCATCGCCTTCATCGACCGCTTCATCGCGACCCCGTTCTCGGGCGAGGAGCGCCACGCGCGCCGCATCGCCCAGCTCGGCGAGTACGAGACGACCGGCCGCATCCTGGGCCACGACATCGAGTAGCCGATGCCCGAGGGTCACTCCGTCCACCGGATCGCGCGCCAGTTCGCCGCGAACTTCACGGGTGCGCCCGTCGCCGTGAGCTCGCCGCAGGGCCGGTTCGCGGCGGGCGCGGCCCAGCTCGACGGCCACGAGATCGTGCAGGCGAAGGCGGTCGGCAAGCAGATGTTCCTCGAGTTCGACCACGGGCTGTGGCTGCGGGTGCACCTCGGCATCTACGGGGCGTGGGACTTCGCGGGCGACATCACGGTCGACCCGACCATCGCGTCCGCGAACGGACGGATGGGGCAGACCAACCAGCGCGGCACCGTCGTGGGCGCCCACGAGGACTCGCCGTGGTCGATCGGAGCGCCTCGTCGCACGCGGCTGCGCATGGCCGAGTCGGAGAAGCTCGAGGCCGAGCTCGAGACCTGGCCACCGGAGCCCGTGGGCGCCGTGCGGGTGCGCCTGCTGACGGAGACGGCGTGCGCCGACCTGCGCGGCCCGACCGCGTGCGAGGTGCAGACGATCGAGGAGGTCGACCGGACCATCGCGAAGCTCGGCCCCGACCCGATGGTCGACGACCTCGCCGAGGCGGAGGAGCGCTTCACGGCCGTCGTCCGCAGGAAGCCGACGCCCATCGCGCTCCTGCTCATGGACCAGTCGGTCGTCTCCGGCATCGGCAACGTCTACCGCGCGGAGCTGCTGTTCCGCGCGCGCCTCGACCCGTTCCGGCCCGGCCGCGAGGTGCCCGAGGAGGTCGTGCGCGGGCTCTGGCGCGACTGGGTGCACCTGCTGCGTGTCGGCGTCGAGACGGGCCAGATGCTCACGATGGACGACCTCGACCCCGAGGCCTACGCCGCGGCTCTCGCCTCGCGCGACGACCGGCACTGGGTCTACCACCGCACGGGCCTGCCGTGCCGGCTGTGCGGCACGGCGATCGCCATGACCGAGATCGGCGGACGCAAGCTCTACTGGTGCCCGACCGATCAGGGCTGAGTCTCAGCGCACGGCACCCTGGGTGAGCCCCCCGACGAGCCAGCGCTGGAAGAACACGGCCGCGGCGAACACCGGGACGACCCCGAGGAACGAGGCTGCGGCGATCTTGCCGAAGTGGGGCGTGCGATCGCCGTAGAACAGCGACAGCGCGACGGGGAAGGTCTGCGTGTCGGCGCTCTGGGTGAGGAAGGTCGCGAGCAGGAACTCGTTGTAGTTGAGGATCGCGACGATGATGCCGATCGCGACGACGCTCGGTACGAGCAGCGGCGCGATGACCGACACGAGCGTGCGCATGGCTCCCGCGCCGTCCACCCGCGCCGCCTCCTCGAGCTCGGGCGGCAGCCTCCGCACGAAGCCCTCGAGCAGCCACACGGCGACCGGCAGGTTGACGAGCGCGTAGACGAGCGTGAGCCCGAGCACTGTGTTGTTGAGGTGCAGGATGCGCAGGAGCGTGAGCAGAGGCACGACCGCGACGATCGGGGGCAGCAGCCACGGGCTCATGAGCGTCGCGCCGAGCGTGCGTCCGCCCGCGCGGTAGCGGGCGATCGCCCACGCGCCGGGCACCGCGAGCAGCAGGGTGAGGACGGATCCCCCGAGCGCCGCCACAAGGGAGTTGACGATCGAGCGCGGCAGGCCGGACGCCAGGACGTCGCCCCAGTTCGTCCACTGGGGGTCCGAGGTCCACAGCACGCCCGACACCGTCTCGCCACGGCCCATGAGCGACACCGACAGGAGGTAGAGGAGGGGGAGCACGGTCGCGAGGAGCGCGATGCCGAGCACGGCGGTGCCGAGGGGGGAACTGCGGCGCGGGACGCGGCTACGCATGGGAGAGCCTCCGGGCGAGTGCGGCGACGGGGAGCACGACGACCGTCACGATGACGGCGAACAGCAGCGTGATCGCGGACGCGCGCCCGATGTCGAACTCCTTGAGGGCCACCTGGTAGATCAGGTACGAGGTCGTCGTGGTGGCCTGTCCGGGGCCGCCCGAGGTCATGACGAAGACGAGGTCGAACACCTTGAGCGCGATGACGAGCCGGATGAGGAGCACGGCGGCGACCGTGCCGGCGATCGCGGGCCAGGTGATGTGCCCGAACAGCCGGACGCCGTGGGCGCCGTCGAGCGACGCCGCCTCGCGCACCGAGGGGTCCTGGGTCAGCAGCGCGGCGTAGACGAGGATCACGACGAGCGGGGTCCACTGCCACACGTCGGCGAGCCCGACCGCGGGGAGCGCCCAGGCGCTCGAGGAGAGGGGGGCGACGGACGCGGCGTCCGCGCCACCCGCGCGCAGCGCCGTGTCGAGGAGCCCGCCGCCGGGGTTGAAGACGAGCTTCCACAGGGTGCCGACGACGACGGGCGGTGTGATGAGGGGCAGCAGCAGGACGGTGCGCACGACGGAGCCGGATCGCGTGGCGCGCTCGAGGGCGAGCGCGATGACGACGCCGAGGACGACGCTCGCGACCGAGACCGCCGCCGCGTAGAGCACGGTGCGGGCGAACGACGCCACGACGTCGGCGTCGGCGAGCACCGTCTCGACGTTCTCGAGCCCCACCCAGTCGCGGAAGGGGCGTCCGAGGGTCGAGTCGCTGAACGCCGCCGCGAGGATGAAGAGCAGCGGATAGAGGCCGAGCACGACGACGGCGAGCACGGCGGGCGACACGAACAGTCGGTGCGCGCGCGCCTCCCGTCGGCCGGAGCCGGTCGGTCGGCGCGGGCGCACCAGGCTGGCATCAGCCAAGGATCTTCTCCCACTCGGCCTGCACGCGGTCGAGGGTCTCCTGGGCGGTCCCGCCCTCGCCCGCGAGCAGCTTCGCGAGCTCGTCGGTGAGGATCTGCGCGGCCTGCGACGCGTTCTCGCCGGTCGGCCAGGCGAGCGAGCCCGAGAGCGTCGCGCGGTTCACGCGCTGCAGCTCGGGGTACTTCTCGCCGTAGGCGGCGCTCTCGAGCGACGACTGGCGGTTCGGGTCGATGCCCGTCTGCGGGTCGGCGACGATGAGCGCGGAGTTGACCTCGCTCGAGGTGGCGAACTCGATGAAGGCCTTCGCGAGCTCGGTCTTCTCGGTGTTCGCGGCGATCACCCACGTGAAGCCCGCGACGAGCGAGGCGCGCGACCGGGTGTTGTCGTCCCCGACTGGGAGGGTCGTGACGCCCCACGTGCCGGCGACGGTCGAGTCGGGGTTCGTCTCCGAGCCGACGCCGAGATCGGTCCAGTTCTCGATGAAGCCGACCTTGCCGTCGTACCAGGCGCCGTTGCCCACGCCGAAGTCGGTCTCGGCGGGCGTCGGGTAGGCGACGTCGTTCACGTCGACGAGCGCCTGGGCGGCGGCGACGGCCTCGGGGGAGTTGATGGTGGGGCGGCCCGACTCGTCGACGAAGCTGCCGCCGAAGCCGGCGAGGCGGTTCGCGAAGGCGGCACCGAGGATGAGCGGGGACTTCTGGCCGAAGATCGCGGCGCCGTACACGCCGTTCGCGCTCTCGTTGGCCGTGATGGTCTCGACGTCCTCGAGGTACTCCTCCCACGTCGTCGGCGGCTCGGTGATGCCGTTCCGCTCGAGGATCGCCTTGTTGTAGAAGAGCACGTGCGTGTCGCCGTCGAACGGCAGGCCGTAGCGACGGCCGTCGACGAGCGTGTACGGGTCGTAGATCGACGGGATGAAGTCGTCGGTCTGCAGCGACGGGGTCGACTCGATCCAGTCGGTGAGGTCCTGGATGGACCCGCCCGCGGCGAGGTCGCCGATCGACACGTACCAGGGCGCGGCGACGTCGATCGTGTTGGCGCCCGACTGCTGGTCAAGGGCGAGCGTCGAGCCGATCTCGTCGTAGGGGACGATCGTGAGCTCGACCGTCGCGCCGGTCTCCGCCTCGAAGCGCTCCTTGAGCCAGTTGGCGGCGCCCTCGTGGGAGGTGATGAGGAGCGCGTTGAGGGTCTGACCGGCGAAATCGCCGTCGTCCCCTGTGCCGGCGTCGCCGGCGGCGGGGGCGCACGCGACGAGGGCGAGGGCGGCGACGGTTGTGCTCGCGACGGCGGCGCTGATCCGGCGGCGGCGGGCGCCGCGCGCGGGAGTCGGGGTCATGTGGTGCTCCAATCGGCTGTCAGGTGGGGGTGCAGGACGCCGGTCATGCTAGGCAGCGAGTCGCCCCGAGGCCGCCTCGGCGCGTAACGGACGGCGGTCGCGTGACGTTCTGCGACAGTCGACGACATCCGGTTGCGCTTGGTTACCGGCGACGACGCCTGCGCCGCGGCGGAGGGCTACCGTCGCTCGGGTCCCGACCTTCGAAGGAGCCGCAGCCCGTGACCCGGCGCATCATCTTCAACGCGTTCGACATGACGTGCGTCACCCACCAGGCGCCCGGACTCTGGCGCCACCCCGCCAACCAGGCGCACCGCTACAACGAGCTCGACTACTGGGTGGACCTCGCGAGGCTGCTCGAGCGCGGCACGTTCGACGCGATCTTCATCGCGGACGTCGTGGGCGTCTACGACGTCTACCGCGGCTCCGCCGCCCCGGCGCTCGGCGACGCCGCGCAGATCCCGCTCGGCGACCCGGTCGCGCAGATCTCCGCGATGGCTCAGGCGACCGAGCACCTGGGCTTCGGCGTCACGGTCGCGCTCACCTACGAGCTGCCGTACGCGCTCGCCCGGCGGTTCTCGACCCTCGACCACTTCACGAAGGGCCGCATCGGCTGGAACGTCGTCACCTCCTACCTCGACTCCGCCGCACGGAACCTCGGCCTCGACCAGCAGATCGCGCACGACGACCGCTACGAGATCGCGGAGGAGTTCCTCGACGTCACCTACAAGCTGTGGGAGGGGTCGTGGGAGGACGGCGCCGTCGTGCGCGATCGGGAGCGCGGAGTCTTCACCGACGCGTCGCGCGTGCACCCCATCGAGCACCGCGGACAGCACTTCTCGGTGCCCGGCATCCACCTCGCGGAGCCGTCGCCTCAGCGCACGCCGACGATCTTCCAGGCGGGTGCGTCGCCGCGCGGGCGCGAGTTCGCGGCCAAGCACGGCGAGGCGATCTTCATCAACGGCCTCCGCCCCGAGATCACGCGGCGGATCACCGACGACATCCGCGACCGCGCCGAGAGGATCGGCCGGCCGCGCGACTCCGTCAAGATCCTCACCCTCGCGACCGTCATCGTCGCTCCCACCGACGAGGAGGCCCAGGCGAAGTACGCGGAGTACCGCGAGTACGTGAGCCTCGAGGGCGCGCTCGCGCTCTACGGCGGCTGGTCGGGCCTGGACCTGTCGCAGTTCGACCCGGACGTCCCGCTCAAGTACGTCGACACGGACGCCGCGCGCTCGGCGCTGTCGATCTTCACCCTCGCCGACCCCGAGCGCGAGTGGACCCCGCGCGACATCGCGCACTACGTCGGCATCGGAGGCATCGGCCCCGTGATCGTCGGGAGCCCGGAGACCGTCGCCGATGAGCTCGAGCGCTGGGTCGAGGTCGGCGGCGTCGACGGCTTCAACCTCGCCTACGTCGTCACGCCGGGCACCTTCGAGGACTTCGTCGACCTCGCCGTGCCCGAGCTGCGTCGTCGCGGCCGCATCTGGGAGCAGTACCCCGAGGGCACGCTGCGCGGGCGCCTGCGCGGCGACGGCTCGCCTGTCGTGCCCGAGTGGCATCCCGCCCACGCCTACCGCGGCGCGTACGCAGGGGCGCCGAGCGCCCTCGACGGCATCCGCCCCTCGGTGCTCGCCGAGTCCGCGGATGCCGCCCCCACCTCGTCCCTGAAGGAGATCGCCTCATGAGCACCCTGTCCGCACCCCGAACCCGCTCGTACTGGAGCGGCACCGCCGACGCCGCCGAGCTCGCGCACTGGCGGGGCGTCGCCGAGCGCGTCGCCGAGCAACTCGGCGCCGACGCCCTCGAGCGGGACCGCCGAGGAGAGGACCCGACGACCGAGCTCGACCTGCTGCGCGAGGCGGGCCTCGTCGACCTGCTCCACCCCGCCGAGTTCGGCGGGGGCGGAGGGCACTGGGAGTCGGCGCTCCTCGTCGTGCGCATCCTGTCGCGCACCGACGCGTCGATCGCGCAGGTCCTCGCCTACCACTACATCAACTCCGCCAACATCGGCTTCGCCGCCGCGCCCGAGGCGCAGGCCGAGTGGTACCGTCGCACGGTCGCGGGAAGCTGGGTGTGGGGTGACTCGGTCAACCCCGTCGACCCCGACCTGCTGCTCACCCCGGACGGCGAGGGGTGGCGCCTCAACGGACTCAAGCGGTTCTCGACGGGGGCGTCCGCGG